>Ga0172379_10000070_pt1 | contig 261859 bp, 200 predicted proteins | sample GrowelOW334metaG_FD_119756 | JGI IMG/M metagenome (GOLD analysis project Ga0172379, IMG submission 119756) | Groundwater microbial communities from an aquifer near a municipal landfill in Southern Ontario, Canada - Groundwater well OW334 metaG | ecosystem: Environmental > Aquatic > Deep... | reverse complement strand
TCCCCCCAAACCCGCGGCGTGAGCAACTCGGGCAATGGCGGGGCCCCCCTCTACGGGAGCGGAAGAGTGCATCCCCTGCGCGCCTCCCGCTGCTCTTATGGGTGAGTTCGAGTCCGGAGTTAGTGGCTGTTCGTTGAGGAAAGCCTCAGGCAAGACGTTTCCATCACCCGGGGATACGGAAGTTTCAGCAACGGCTTTCCTTGAGTCCGCTTCACGCGTTAAAACTCGACCTCGCCCTAAGAAACGGCGGGTGGAGCAGAGTGGAAACACCCTCCCGCTCCCGTGAAGGGGGCCCCGCAGCTTGGGGGGAACTTGTTCCCAGGGGCGCCGGGGGAAGGGAGGGTGTTTCCACTCTGCTCCAGGACCCGCCAGAAAAACTGGGTGAGGTCGAGTTTCTTTCAGGGTTCCTTAAGGAGGAAGGAATAAGGTAGAATGGACGTCAGCCGAAGCCCGTGATCTTCCAGTCGAAGGACAGGCGCCGGATGCCGCGCGCGCCCGAGAGCGTTTTCTCTCTTGTACGGGATAAGGACTTTTTGCTATAGTGACAAAGATATATGCTGACCTATGAGACCGTCGTTATCGTCCAGCCCAAACTCTCGGATGAGGCCGTCGTCGAGTTCATCGATAAGACGAAGAAGACCATCCAGAAGGGCGGCGGCGAGATCCTCAGCGAGGACCGCTGGGGCCGCCGCAAGCTCGCTTACCCGATCAAGCACGCCCGCGAAGGCTACTACTTCTATCTGAAGTTCCAGGCGCCCGGCGCTCTGGTGCAGAAGATGGGGCAGCAGTTCCGCATCACCGAGGACATCCTCCGGTCCATGACCGTGCAGGCTCCGGACCGCAAGCCGATCCCCGTGAAGGCCGCGAAGACGGCGGTGAAATAATGGCCGTCGGCATCCGTCTTCCCGAGATCAACTCGCTGGTGGTCTCCGGCCGCGTTGTCCGGGATGCGGAAGTCACTTTCACGACCAGCGGGATCGCCAAGTGCGCCATGCGCATCGCGGTCAACCGGCGCGTGAAGGACGCCAAGAGCGGCGAATGGAAGGATGACGCTTTCTACATCGATGTGATCGCCTGGCGCGAACTCGCGGAGCGGTCGAAAGACCGCGCCAAGAAGGGCGCGCCGATCGTCGTCGAGGGACGCCTCTCCGGGCGCGAATATGACGACAAGAGCGGTCAGAAGCGCAGTGTTTATGAGATTGTGGCGAACCGCATCCAGTTCCTGGCCATGGCTTCCGGCGCATCGGAAGGCGGGCCGGTGAAGCCTTCTGGTGCGGGGGCCGCCCCGGCCTCAGAGTCCGGAGATTTAGAGGAGGTCCCGTTCTAGATGCTTGAAGAGAACGCTCAGACGACGCCGGCGAGCCCTGCCCCTGCGGCAGCGGCTTCGCCCGCCGCGGCCCATCCGGCCGCGCGCGCCCAAGGTGCACCGGCCAAAGGCGGAGGACGCGGACGTTTCGCGCCTCGCCGCAAGGTCTGCCGTTTCTGCGCCGACCACATTCCTTTTGTGGACTATAAGCAGATCCCGGTCCTGAAGAACTTCACGACCGAGCGCGGCAAGATATTGTCGAGCCGGATCACGGGGACCTGCGCCAAGCATCAGCGGCAGCTCACCCAGGCCATCAAGCGGGCGCGCGTCCTCGCGCTGCTGCCGTTCGTGGCCGTTTGAGCGGCCCCGGGAGTCGAATCCATGAAGGTCATTCTTAAGAAAGACGTAGAACATCTTGGGCAGGCCGGGCAGATCAAAGAGGTCCGCCACGGCTATGCGCGCAACTACCTTTTCTCGCGCGGTCTCGCGCAGGAAGCCACGGCGGAAGTGACGGCTTGGTACGAGAAGGGCCGCCAGCGCCGCCAGGTCCAGCTGGACAAGCAGGAGACGCAGGCGCAGACGCTCTGCGAGAAGATCGCCGGAGTGTCCCTGTCTTTCTCCCGACCCGTCGGCGAGGGCGGAAAGCTCTTCGGTTCCGTCGGAAAGTCCGACATCGTCAAGAGCCTGAAAGCCTCCGGGTTCTCCATCAATAAGGAAGCCGTGCGCATGGAATCGACCCTCAAAGAGGCCGGCGAGTTCGAGGTCGAGATCCGGCTGACCCCGAAGTCCTTCGCGAAGGTCAAGGTCAACATCGTTCCGCGCGCGTAGCCGCGCGGGGCGTTCCGGCCGGTCCTGACGCTGTTGGTCCCGGATGCTCCGGGAGGACGTCCTTCATCCATGCCGACCGATACGCTTCAGCTTCCTCCTCAGGCTCTCGATGCCGAAATGGCCGTTCTCGGCTCCATGCTCATCGAGAGGGAGGCCGTTGAAAAGGCTTTCGAGGTCCTGCGCGGCAAGGATTTCTATAAAGAAGCGCATTCCCGCATATTCGACGCGATGTCCGCCCTTCACCAGCGCGGACAGGCCATCGACGTCGTCACCGTCTCCGAGGAGCTCAGGGGACGCAAGCAGTTGGCCGACTTGGGCGGAGTCTCCGCTCTCTCGGAGCTCATGCACAAGGTCGCGACCGCGGCCCATGTCGAGCACTACGCCCGCATCGTCCACGATAAAGCCATCCTGCGCGACTTGATCCGCGTCTCCACCGAGATGGTGGGCCGCGCGTATCAAGCCGAGAAGGACCCGGCGGAGCTTCTCGATGAGGCGCAGCGGCTCGTCTACCAGATCGCCCAGCAGCAGTCGAGCATCGGCTTCATGGACGCCAAGTCCCTGGCGCACGAGGTCATCGAGCAGATCGAGCGGCTGGCCCAGCGCAAGGACGAGGTCATCGGCGTGCCCACGGGCCTGACCAAGTTCGACAAGATGACCGCGGGCCTGCAGAAAGGCGAGCTCATCCTCATCGCCGCCCGGCCCAGCCAGGGAAAGACCGCGCTCGCGCTCAATATCGCGGCGCACGTGGTGCTTCAGCCCAAGAAGCCCCAGCCCGTGGCCTTCTTCTCCCTGGAAATGACCAAGCACGCGATCATGACGCGCTTGATCGCCTCGGAGGGCCGCGTGGATCTCTTCAAGGTCCGCAGCGGCTTCTTCCCGCGCGACCGGTGGACGGACCTGACCAACGCGGCCGCCCGGCTTTCCGAGGCGCCCCTCTACATCGACGACACGGGCGCCTTGAGCGTGCTGCAGGTGCGCACGCGCGCGCGGCGCTTGGCCTCCGAGCTGCACGCCAAGGGTCAGGAGCTGGGCATGGTCATGATCGACTATCTCCAGCTCATGCAGGGAGGGAACCGGCGCGTCGAGAGCCGCCAGCAGGAGGTCTCCGAGATCTCTCGCGGGCTCAAGCAGCTTGCGCGCGACCTCAATGTCCCGGTCGTGGCGCTCTCCCAGCTTTCCCGCCGCACCGAGGAGAAGGGGCGCGCCGATCCCAAGCCCCAGCTCTCGGACCTGCGCGAATCCGGCGCGCTGGAGCAGGATGCGGACCTTGTGGCCATGATCTACCGCGAGGGCTACTACAAGCGAGACGATCCCACGGCAGCGAACAAGGCGGAGCTCATCATCGCCAAGCAGCGCAACGGTCCCACCGGATCCGTGCCCATGCATTTCCGCAGCGAGCTTGCGCGCTTCGAGAACGTCTCCGATGAGCCTGAGCCCGAGTCCGTGGAGGAGCAGGCGAGCTTTTGAGCGCGCGCCCAAGGCTCATCTTCCCCGCCCGGTTCCATCGGCCGACGTGGGCCGAAGTGGACCTTGACGCGCTTCAGAGCAATCTCCGACGTCTGCGCCGGCTGCTTCCCAAGCGCGTTTCCATCCTTTTCGTGGTCAAGGCCGACGGCTACGGCCACGGCGCCGTGCGCGTCTCCAAGGCCGCGCTCGAATCCGGGACCATCGACGGCCTGGGCGTTTCTTCCGTCGAGGAAGGCATCCTGCTCCGGGACGCGGGCCTTCGCAGGCCCGTCCTGATCCTGGGTTCGCTCTATCCTTTCGAGAGCACGCTCGCGGCCGTGCGCTACAATCTTTCCGTGACCGCCGCGTCCTTCGACGGGGCCCGGCTCATCGCGCAGGCCGCGCGCAGAGCCTACGGGCCCGCGCGCAGGTTCCGCCGCTTGCGCTGTCACCTCAAGCTCGATACCGGCATGGGCCGCATCGGCGTGAGCTGGCCCGCGGGGCTCAAGGTGGCCGAGCGCCTGGCGGCCGCGAAGGATGTGGACTTCGCGGGAGTCTATACTCATTTCTCCTCCGCGGACTCGGATTCCGAGAGCACGGCCGAACAGGCCCGCCGATTCCGCGAGGCCCTTCGGGAGCTGGAAGGCGCGGGCCTTCGTCCACGCTTGGCGCATGCGGCCAACTCGGCAGGAGCCTTGCTCTATCCCGAGGCGCGCTTCGACGGGGTGCGGCCCGGGCTGGCGGCCTACGGCCTTTGGCCGGGATTCAAACCGGCGCTCAGCTTGAAGACGCGCATCGTGTTTTTGAAGAATATGAAGGCCGGGATGCCGATCTCTTATGGAGGGCGCTATAAGACGCGAGCGGCCTCGAAGATCGCGACGCTGCCCATCGGCTATGCCGACGGCTTGCCGCGCGCGGTCTCAGGAAAGGGACAGGTCCTGGTGCGCGGCCGGCGCTGTCCCATCGTCGGCGCGGTGACCATGGATATGACCATGATCGACGTCTCTTCCGTTCCGGAGGCCTGCGTGGGCGATGAGGCCGTGCTCATCGGCTCCCAGGGTTCCGAGCAGATCCAGGCCGGTGAACTGGCCGCTTGGGCCGGGACCATCTCGTACGAAGTGCTCACGGGACTTAAATCCCGCGTGCCGCGCGTATATTTGCGGGAGAAGAAATGAGAGAACGCATCCTGGCGCTCTTCGGTTCCGAGGCCTTGGAGTGGGCGGAGTCCGTCGGGAAGGCCGCGCTGCTCGTGCGCTCGAGCCTGCTTTGGCTGATCCGCTCTCCCTTGGAGAGCCGGCAGACCCTGATCCAGATGCAGAGGATCGGCGTGGAGTCCTTCCTGGTCACGGTGATGACGAGCTTCTTCACGGGCATGGTGCTCGCCTTGCAGACCGGGTCCTCCTTTAAGAGTCTTTTTAACGAGCCTCTTTTTACCGGCACCATCGTGAGCTTCGCCATCGTCAAGGAACTCGGGCCCGTGATGACCGCGCTGGTGGTCTCCGGCCGCGCCGGCGCCGCGGTGGCCGCGGAGCTGGGCACCATGAAGGTCACCGAGCAGATCGACGCGCTCTACACGCTCGGCACGGACCCGGTGCGCTATCTCGTCATCCCGCGCGTGCTGGCCTTCCTGGCCATGCTGCCCATCCTCACCATCTTCGCGGACTACTCCGGCATCCTGGGCGGCTGCGTCGTGGCCAAGCTCAAGCTCGGGATTCCCACGAGCGTGTACTGGCACGAGGTCTTCGACCATCTCGAGAACAAGCAGTTCCTGCACGGGCTCATTAAGACCTTCGTCTTCGCGTTCTGCATCTCATACATCAGCTGCTTCAAGGGCCTGCAGACCACCGGCGGCGCCGAGGGCGTGGGCAAGTCCACGACTTCGGCCGTGGTCTTCAGCATGACTTCCGTGCTCATCGTGGGCTATTTCGTCACCGCCGTCCTGGTTTCCTTGGGGATCACGTGATCAGCGCGCGCGGCGTCGTCAAGACCTTCGGAACCCGGCATGTCCTGCGCGGCATCGACCTGGACGTCCAGGACGGGGAGACGCTGGTCATCATCGGCGGCTCGGGCTGCGGCAAGAGCACCTTCCTTAAGTCCGTCATCGGCTTGGTGCGGCCCGATGCGGGCTCCATCGAGGTCGACGGCATGGACATCACCCGGCTCAAGGAAGACGTGGAGCTCGCCGAGTACCGCCGGAAGTTCGGCTACGCTTTTCAGGAAGGGGCGCTTTTCGATTCCCTGACGGTTTGGGAGAACGTGACCTTCGGCCTTAAATACCTGACCGATATCCCGGCTTCCAAATATCGTCAGATCGCTCAGGAGCGTCTGGCCTTGGTGGGCTTGAAGGATGTCTCGGACATGAAGCCCGCCCAGCTCTCGGGCGGCATGAAGAAGCGCGTCTCCCTGGCGCGCGCCATCGCCGCGGAGCCCAAGTACATCCTTTACGACGAGCCGACCACGGGCTTGGATCCCATCATGTCGGACATCATCAGCGACTTGATCCTCGACCTCAAGAAGAAGCTGGGGGTCACGGCCATCGCGGTGACCCACGACATGAAGTCCGCCTGCAAGGTGGGCGACCGCATCGCCATGCTCCACGAGGGCCGGGTCCTGCAGGTCGATACCCCCGCGCGCATCCTCAAGACCGAGGACCCGCGGGTGCGGCAGTTCGTGGAGGGCCGCAGCGAGGGCCCCATCCACATGAAGCTGCGCGACTACGATGAGGAGGATTCAGCGGCGCCGGCCGCACCCCGCGCAGCGGGCGGCAGGGGTTGAGTCCCGCTATCGCCGAAACAGGGAAAGTCAAAAGACCCAACCCCTGACACCAAAATGCAATATAATAACTGCATAATTCCACAATCCGAACTGCCGGTAAAGGAGCAGTGGGCTTGAATGTCTAACGAGGCGAGAGTCGGCGCATTCGTGCTGGCGGGAATGGCTCTTTTGGCCACGGGCATCTTCCTGCTCGGGGACTTCACTTTCGAGCGCCGCTACACCGTGCAGGCGACATTCTCCGACGTGAGCGGTTTGGCCGAGGATTCCCAGGTCAAGCTCTCCGGCGTGGAAGTGGGCAAGGTCGGCCGTATGCGCTTCAACGACGGCAAGGTCTACGTGGAAGCCCGCATCCGCCATGGGGTGCCGATCTACCGCGACGCCGTATTCTCCGTGGGTTCCACCGGCATCATCGGCTCGAAGTTCCTGCAGATCGACCAGGGGCACGCGGCCGCGGGAATGCTCGAAGGAGGGGACACGGTCACGGGAGTCGATCCGGTCTCCATCGAGAAAGCCTTGGCCCAGACGCTCGCGAGCCTGCAGAATCTTTTGGGCGGGCTCAACGGCGAGGCCAAGCCCGGTACCCTGGCCGCCAACCTCAATGCTTCAGTCGAGCACGTGCGCAGCCTCACGGCCAATCTCGACGAGATGTTCGGGGACATCAAACCCGAGCTTACCTCAGCCATGCAGAGGATGGACAGCGTGGCCCAGAAGCTCGACAGCCTGCTGACCCGCACGGATCGGATTATGGCGAACCTCGACGAGGGCAAAGGTCCCATGGGCGCCTTGATCTCGGATGAGAAGATGCGGGCCGACGTCAAGGGAACCGTTTCGGACTTGCGCGAGACCGTGGGCAACGTCAAGGATATGGTCGGGCGCATCAACCAGTTCAAGGTGTACTGGAACTACGATTGGAGATATGACCATGCCATCCGCGGCTCGCACGGCGACATCGGACTGCGCATCGAGCCGCGCGAAGGCCGCTACTACTATGCGGGCGGCTCGAATCTGGGCAACGATTCCGACGTCTCCCGCAGGACGGACTATCAGCGCAAGAACCGGGTGGACGCGCTCCTGGGTTTCGGATGGGGAGGCGTGGACCTGGGAGTGGGCGTGCTGCGTTCCGCGGGCGGAGGCCGTCTGACCTGGACGCCCATGAAGGGCGATCCTCTTTGGGGGCGATTCAGCGTGATGGGACAGGCGTATGATTTCGGCCGCAACCGCGTCATCGAAGGGCGGACCTTCAACAAGCCGCAGTTCGACGCAGGAGCTTTGGCGCGGCTGCATCGCCTCGTGGGCGTGGGCGCGCGCGTGGAGGATATCGCGGAGGTCCCGCGCTATCAGACGTGGGTGAATGTGAATTTCGAGGATAAGGACATCGCCTACCTCTTCGGCATGGTCTCCTTCGGCGCGGCAGGGAGCAAGGGCCGCTCTAAGAGCAAGTAAGAGTTCGGGCTTCTGCCCGAGCATGTGCTGGATATGAAGCTTAAAGCCGTATATCGATGCCAGGAGTGCGCGCACGAGTCTCCCAAGTGGGCGGGGCAGTGCGCGGGCTGCGGCGCGTGGAATTCCTTGACCGAGGAAGTCGTGTCCATCGGCAAGGACGCCCCCTCCGCGCGGCCGCGCGCCCTGACTTCAACCTCCTCGGCCGTGGTCCGGCTCTCAGAGGCCAAGGGCGAGGCTCTTGCGCGCGTGCCCACCGGCATCGCCGAGCTCGACGGGCTTTTGGGCGGAGGAGTGGTCGCGGGGCAGGTCCTGCTCCTGGCCGGTCCGCCCGGCATCGGCAAGTCCACGCTCATGCTGCAGGCTGCCGCGGGGCTCTCGGGCAAGTGCAAGGCGCTCTACGTCAGCGGAGAGGAATCCCTTTCCCAGGTAGGAGACCGCGCGCGCAGGCTGGGCATCGAGAAAGCGGACATCACCCTGGCCTCCGAGACCGATCTGGACTCCATCCTCAAAACCATCGCCGATGTCTCGCCCGGGCTCATCGTGCTCGACTCCGCGCAGACCGTTTTTCGCCAGGACCTTCCCGGAAGCCCGGGCTCCGTGGTGCAGGTGCGCGAGTGCTCCTCCGAGCTTCTGCGCGAGGCCAAGGCTCGCGGCGCGGTGCTCTTCATCCTGGGGCATGTGACCAAGGACGGCTCGGTCGCCGGGCCCAAGGTCCTGGAGCATATCGTGGATACGGTCCTGCAGTTCGACGCCGAGGAGCGGCGCATGCTCCGCATCCTCCGCGCGGAGAAGAACCGCTTCGGTCCCACCTCGGAAGTCGGGCTCTTCGAGATGACGCAGAAGGGGCTCAAGGGCGTGGAGAACGCCTCGGCGCTATTCCTGGAGGAGTCCGCGCAGAAGTCCGCCTGCGGCCGCGCGGTGTCCGTCACGCTCGAGGGTTCCCGGCCCATGCTCGTGGAGGTGCAGGCGCTCGTCGTGCCCACGCGCTATCCCCTGGCCCGGCGCATGGCCACGGGGCTCGACATCAACCGTCTTTTCACGCTCGTGGCCGCGCTGGAGAAGCATCTTCACCTGCGCTTGGACGGCCACGATATATTCGTCAACATCGCCGGAGGCCTGAAGGTCAAGGACCCGGCGTTGGACCTGGCGGTCTGCCTCGCGATCGTTTCCTCGTCGCGGGAGCGGGCCCTGTCCCATGAGACCGTCTTTCTGGGCGAGGTGGGGCTTCTGGGCGGCGTGGGCCGCGCAGGCGTCCTGGACCGCCGCCTGCGGGAAGCCGAGCGCGCGGGATTCGGCGCAGCCATCGTAGACGCGCGTTCGGCCAAGGACCTGCCTAAGAGCGGGTCCCGTACGACGCTCAAGGTCTTGGGCGTCGAGGATATCGCAGCAGCCGTTTCACAGGCGCTTCCGGAGAAGGGCTCGCAATAAATAATATGACCGATCATCCCATTGCGAGTATTCAAGGAGAACATCGACCATGATGACGTGGATATTCCGCGCGTTGCTCGTCGCAGCCTTTCCGTTGGTGGTCTATCTCCAGATCTCGCGCACGGGCGCGGGTCTGGTCGTGGGCTTGGCCGTGGGCCTTCTGCTCGTGCTCTTCGAGATGCTCATCGAGAGCGTGAGCCTTCTGTCGCTGGTGGCCGGCCTGCTCGGCGCCGTGGCCGGGCTCGTGGTCTCGAAGCTGGCGGATTATCTCGTGCTCACCATGCTGAGGGATGCCTTCCTTCCTGTCTGGAACAAGTACGATCTCCTGCGCAATCTGGCCTTCGCGGTGATGGGCGTGGTGGTCTTCGTGCGCAAGTTCCCGGAGCTCGATACCTTGGACAAGGACATTCTGGCCTCCAGCAAGCGCCGGGGCCACGCCATGAAGGTGCTCGACACCAGCGCGGTCATCGACGGCCGCGTCGTGGACATCTGCGAGACCAAGTTCCTCTCCGGCACGATCGTGGTGCCGAGGTTCATCCTGAGCGAGCTGCACCATCTGGCCGACTCCGCCGACGGCATGAAGCGCGCGCGCGGCCGCCGCGGCTTGGACATGCTCGCGCGTCTGCAGGAGAGCCCGGACCTCGCGGTCAAGATCCTCGACAAGGACGTGCCCGAGGTGGCCGAAGTCGACGGGAAGGTCGTGCGCCTGGCCAAGGACCTGGGCGCGGGCGTGGTGACTACCGACTTCAATCTCAATAAGATCGCGGCTGTGGAAGGGGTCGTGTGCCTCAACGTCAACGACCTGACCACCGCGCTCAAGCCCGTGGTCCTGCCCGGCGAGAACATGACGGTGTTCGTCATGAAGGAAGGCAAGGAGCGCGATCAGGGCATTGGCTATCTCGACGACGGGACCATGACGGTCGTGGAGGAGGGCAAGCGCCACATCGGCAAGCGCGTGGACTTGACCGTGACCTCGATCCTGCAGACTTCCGCCGGGCGCATGATCTTCGGCCGCTATAAGGGAGATCGGTGAGAAGCCGCTCCGCTCATCGTCTCGCTCGGCGTTCAGCGGTCAGGCACGCATCCTCGACGAGGGCCGCGGCCGTGATCGTGGCCGGCGGCTCCGGCTCGCGCATGGGCCGTCCCAAGCAGTTCCTGCCGCTGGCCGGGCGCCCCGTGGTGGATTGGTCGCTCAAGGCGTTCCTGGACACGCCGGAGATCTCGGAAGTGGTGCTCGTGCTCGGCGCAGAGGACATGCTGGAACATGCCACGCGCCTGGCCTCCGAGCGCGTGAGCATCGTGCAAAGCGGTCAGACGCGCATGGGCTCGGTGAGAAACGGCTTCGCGGCCCTGCCGGAGAGCGCCCAGATCGTGGCCGTGCACGACGGAGCGCGGCCGCTGGTGACTCCTGAGATCATCCGCAAGACCTTGGCGGAGGCCGCGCGCCGCGGAGCGGCCGTGGCCGCGGTCCCGGTCAAGGACACGCTCAAGGAAGCGGATGCCTCGGGCCGAAAGGTCTGCGGCACTCCGCCTCGCGAGCGCTACTGGCAGGCGCAGACGCCCCAGTGCTATCGACGCGAGGTCCTGGCCCAGGCCTTGGACCGCTTCGCCTCGGACAAGGACGCTACCGATGAATCACAGCTCGTGGAGCGCTGCGGCCACCGGGTGCACTTGGTGTCCGCGTCTTATTCGAATCTGAAGATCACCACTCCGGAGGACCTGACCATGGCAGAGGCGCTTTTGGAAGCCCGCGAGGGACTGCGCCGCGAGATCCGCGTGGGGCAGGGCTACGACATCCACCGGCTGGTTGCCGGCCGGCCGCTTTGGCTGGCGGGGACCAGGATCAAGCATTCCAAGGGCCTGCTCGGGCATTCCGACGGCGACGCGGTCCTGCATGCCGCGGCCGATGCCGTGCTCGGCGCCTTGGCCGAGGGGGAGATCGGCATCGCTTTCCCGCCCACGGACCCGGCCTTCAAGGGCATCGCCAGCCGCCGCATCGTGGATCATGTGCTCAAGAAGGTCCATGCGCGCAACGCCGAGATCCAGAACCTGGACGTGACGATCGTGGCCGAGGAACCCAAGATCAAGCCGCATTATGCCGAGCTCAAGGGCTCTTTGGCCGAGGTCTTCCGCCTCGATCCGGCCCGAGTGAACCTCAAGGCCAAGAGCGGCGAGGGCCTGGATGCCGTGGGCCGCGGGGAAGCCATCGTCTGCCATGCGACCGCGACCTTGGCCCTGCGCGTCTGAACCGCGAGCCCTGCTCGGAATTGATAAAATAGGCTTATGACGACCGCACGATTGAGGCTTTACAATACGCTTTCCCGCGCGAAGGAGGATTTCGCGCCGGCTTCTCCCGACGGGACGGTCGGGCTCTACACCTGCGGCCCCACGGTTTACAACTACCTGCACGTGGGCAACTACCGCACCTACGTCTTCGAGGACATGCTGCGCCGCACCTTGGAGGCTCTGGGGCTGCGCGTGCGCCATGTCATGAACATCACGGACGTGGGCCATCTGACCAGCCAGGCCGACGAGGGCGAGGACAAGATGGAGCTGGGAGCGGCCCGTGAGGGCAAGAGCGCCTGGGACATCGCCAAGTTCTATACCGAGAGCTTCATCGCGGATTCCAAGAAGCTCAACCTGCTCCCGCCGCACGTGCTCTGCCGCGCGACCGACCATATCGCCGAGCAGATCGCGCTGGTCCGGCGTCTGGAGGAGAAGGGCGCCACGTACCGCATCGCCGACGGCATCTATTTCGACACCTCGAAGTTTCCGGGCTACGGACGCATGGCCGGAGGCTGCGGCCATATCGAGGGTCTGCAGGAAGGCGCGCGCGTGCAGGTCAACGCCGAGAAGCGCCACCTCACGGACTTCGCGCTTTGGAAGTTCTCTCCGACGGACGCCAAGCGCCAGATGGAGTGGGACTCTCCGTGGGGAAAGGGCTTCCCGGGCTGGCATATCGAGTGCTCGGCCATGGCCATGAAATACCTGGGCGAGACCTTCGACATCCACTGCGGCGGCATCGATCATGTGCCGATCCACCACACCAACGAGATCGCGCAGGCCGAAGCGGCCACGGGCAAACCCTTCGTGCGCTTCTGGCTGCACGGCGAGTTTTTAGTCGTCAACAAGCAGAAGATGGCCAAATCCGCGGGAGGCTTCATCCGGCTCACGGACTTGGAGGCCAAGGGATTCGATCCCCTGGACTACCGCTATTTCTGCTTCGGCGCGCACTACCGCCGGCAATTGGAATTCTCCTGGGAGGCCTTGGAGGCCGCCAAGACCGCGCGCAAGCGCTTGACTGAGCGCGCCAAGGACCTGGCCGCGGCGCCTTCGGGGAAGATTCCTGCCGAAGCCGCGGAGGCGTTCCGGGCGCGATTGGCCGACGATCTCGACGTGCCCGGCGCCCTCGCCGTGCTCTGGGACGGGCTCAAGGGACTTGCGGCCGCAGAGCAGCGCGGCTTGCTTGAGGAAGCGGACAAGGCCTTGGGCCTGAGGTTCTTCGAACGGACCGAGGAGTCCTTGGACGCGGACGTGCAGGCGCTCTTCGACCGCTACGTCTCTGCGCGCAAGGAGAAGCGTTTTGCGGACTCGGACGCTTTGCGTCAGGAGCTGAAAGCGCGCAATATTCTCATCAAGGATACGCGCGAAGGCTCCAGCTGGAGCCGGGCGTAAGAGGAACCAATGAAACAAGCGACGCGATGGCTCTATGGGACGCATGTCGTCGAGGAGTCCTTGTCCTCCGAGCACAACCGAGTGCACGAGCTTTGGATCCAGAGGGACCGGGGCCGCGATTCCGAGGAGCTCTCCCGCAAGGCTCGCGCGATGGGCGCGAAGGTCCGCTGGGTGACGCGCAAGGATCTCGATCGCCTGAGCACCGGCGGTCCGCATCAAGGCTTGGCGGTCCGGGTCGAGGCGCCCGACAGCGGGGACCTTGAGGCTTTCCTCGCCAATCTTTCCGAGAAAGAGCGCCGGGATCTCATCCTCGTGGCCTTGGACCAGATCCAGGACCCGCAGAACGTGGGCGCGATCGCGCGCAGCGCCGTGTGCCTGGGAGCCTCGGCCTTGCTCGTTCCGGACCGCCGCAGCGCGGGCTTGAGCCCCGGCGCCTCTCGCGCCTCGGCCGGCGCTCTGCAGAAGGTCCCGCTCTTCCAGGTCGGCAATCTCGCGCAGACCTTGCGCCGGCTCAAGGAGGCGGGCTTCTGGATCTACGGCGCGGATATGTCCGGAAAGCCTGCTTGGGAAGTCAGCTTCAATCGGCCTTTCGTCCTGGTCGTGGGTTCCGAGCAGTCCGGGATGCGGCCTCTGGTCCAGTCCCACTGCGACGAGCTTGCGGCCATCCCGCAGGTCTCGGCCGGAGGCGTCGACAGCATCAATGCCTCGGCCGCTGCCGCCGTTCTCTTGTATGAGGCCTTCCGGCAAGCGCATGGACGTTGACTGCGAAGGCGTGCCTCCGGCCTCGGATGCGAGGCCGCTGATCTACGTCTTCGCGTTCACGGCCTTAGTCTTCCTGGCTGAGATCGGGGCGGGACTTTGGTCCGGCTCCTTGGCTCTCTTGGCGGATGCGGCGCATATGGGAGTGGACTTGGCCGCTCTGGGCATCGGGCTCTTCGCGGCGTGGGCATCCCGCCTTCCGCCGGACCGGCGCAGGACTTTCGGGTATCGGCGCGTGGAGGTCCTTGCGGCCTTGGCCAACGGGCTGCTGCTCTGGGTCGCGGTGGGCGCCATCCTGCGGGAAGCCATGGAGCGCTTCCATTCCCCGACGCCGGTCGCGCATCTGCCCATGATGCTCGGCGTCGCGGTGCTGGGGCTCGTGTGCAACCTGGTCTCGGGGATGCTGCTCGTTCACGAGGAGCACGAGCACAATCTCAACGTGCGGGCGGTTTTCCTGCACGTGATGTCCGATGCCCTGGGTTCGGTGGGCGCCATCGTCGCCGGACTGCTCATGTGGGTCTGCGGCTGGTGGCTGGCCGACCCGCTGGCCAGCGTCTTCATCTGCGTGATCATCCTCGTGGTGTCCGTCAATCTGGTCCGCCAGGCCGTGCACATCCTATTGGAAGGCGTGCCGGACCATCTCGATCCCGAATGCATCCGCAGGACCCTGGAATCAGTGGAGGGAGTGGCTGAGGTGCACGACCTTCATCTCTGGAGCCTTTCCTCCGGGGCCGTGTCCATGAGCGGGCACGTCGTGCTGCGGCCCGGAGGGGACGCGCACAAGGTCCTGCGCGCCGGGATGGATGTCCTGGCAAAGGATTTCGAGCTCAAGCACGTCACTCTGCAGGTCGAGCCTCCAAAACCCTAAAAAGCATCCGGTCAGCCGAGTGAAGTTCCCACCGTCATTCCGGCGCAAGCCGGAATCCAGGAATATCTGGGTCCCGGCTTTCGCCGGGGAGGCGACTTTAGACGGTTGAACTGTTACAGGGCCCATGAATCCAATAGGCCCATTGGTGCCGATTCTTTAGGCCTTAAGGCTCTAGGGCAGAGCGGGGTTTTATGTGAAAATCAAAAGACATTCTGAGAGGAGCGATTTCAAATGCGCTATGAAAAGACGAATGACGCGATGAAGAGAAGCCTGGCAGGACTGCTGGTCTTCCTGCTTGCCGGACAGTCGCCCGCGCAGGCGATCTCCGCGGCGGCTCAGAATGTCGTCGCCGCGCAGGGAAGCGTCGTCCCCTTGCCTTCCATCGTTCTGTCGGCGAACCAAAACCTGCCGGGTGTTCCCCTGTCCCAGGGCTTTGTGGAGATGTCCTTGCCTGGGACTCTGCCGCAAGTCCAAGAAGCCGGACGGTTCCTCACGGAACATGCCGTTGCAGTCCAAGCAAATCCGAGCTTGAAGTCCATTGCCGTGTCCAATGCGCCGGAGTCTTCGGCAAAGACTCTCGTTGTCGCGGCTCAGGACTCTCCTGTCTCCTTGTCTTCCCAGGACCAAGGGGCTGAGGCGGGAAAAGAAAAAGCTCTGACGGCCCTTTCGGATGCGGCCGCAAAGATCCAGGGAGGGAACTCCTCGTCCCAAGGGACCCTCCATGCCGTTTCAGGCCTGCTCCAGAGGTTGTTCTCCGGCGGACGCTCCGCTGCGTCCGATGACGCCGCGGATGTTTCCAGCGTAGAGAGTCAAAAGTCCCTTGATTCCCGTCACCCCGGCGAAAGCCGGGGTCCAGGCTTGCTTTCGTCGCCACGGCGGTTGCTGGGTCCCGGCTTTCGCCGGGATGACGGATCGATAAGCTTTCGCGAGGGAGCGCGCGACAAATCTGATGCGGTAGAGCGCAAAACTCTTGGGAAAGACTCACTTGAAAAAGACTCAGCGACGGACAAGGAATCAGCTGAGGGCAAGGGCTCGGCCCCGGCTGAAGAAGAGGAGGAAGAATCCTGGGAGACTCTGGCTGTCTTGGCGGGCTTGAGCGCTGCGTTCGGGCTTGCGGCCCTTGGAGTTTCCTATGCGGCTTTAGGGCCGGCGTGGCTGCCGGGGCTGCTCTATGGCGCTTCCATGGTCGCGGGGGGCTATGATGCGCTGAAGGATTCCGCGCACGACATCCCGAAGGGCAAGTTCGACGTGCATTTCCTGATGCTGGCCGTGGCCGTGGGAGCCGCGTTCGTCCAGGAACTCCCCGAAGGCGCGCTGCTTCTTTTCCTGTTCTCAGCCTCCCATGCCATGGAACTCTACGCCGAGCACCGCACCCGCAAAGGCATCGACGCGCTGCTCAGCGCCGCTCCCAAGACCGCGCGCCTCGAGAAAGACGGGGTCGTTTCCGAGGTTCCCATCGAGCGGATCGCGGTCGGAGACATCCTCGTCCTGCTGCCCGGCAACCAGGTCCCGGTGGACGCCGAAGTGGTCTCGGGCCGCACCACGGTCGACGAATCGAACCTGACGGGAGAATCCCTGCCCATCACCAAGGAGCCGGGAGACTCCTTGCGCAGCGGCTCCTTCAACAAATCCGGCGTGGTGCGCGCGCGCGCCGTGCGCCCGGCCGCGGAGAGCACGTTCCAAAAACTGACCCGCCTCATCCATGAGGCGCAGAATCTGCGGGCGCCCAGCCAGCGCTTCACGGATAAGTTCAGCACGCCCTATACGTTCGCCATCCTGGGCGCCAGCGCCCTGCTTTTCGCGGCGCTCTGCTTCATGGGGATGCCGCCGTTCACCGTGCCCGTGGGCGGGACATCGGCCTTTTACCGCGCCGTGACCCTGCTGGTGGTGGCCAGTCCCTGCGCCTTGGTGCTTTCGATCCCTTCCGCGATCCTGGCAGCCATCGCCCGCGGCACCCTGCAGAGGATACTCTTCCGGGGAGGCGCCGCCGTCGAGCGCATGGCCTTGGCCGACGTCGTGGCCATGGACAAGACCGGGACTTTGACGACCGGCGAGCTGCATGTGGAGCGCGTCGAGGTCCTTTCGGGCGCGGCCCGGCCGGATGCGGGCATGAGCCTGCTGCGGGCTGCGGCGGCGCTCGAGAGGAATTCGACGCATCCCGTGGCCGCTGCCATCGCGCGCTACGCGGACGATCAGGGGCTCTCTGTCGACGAGCCCGAGGACTTCAAGGAAGTCGAGGGCTTCGGCGTGCAGGGCCGCTTCGACGGGAAGGAGACCCGGGTCGGCCGCAAGGCCTTCATCGAGTCGCAAGGCAATGTGGAACCGATTCCCGGCGGCGATGAGCTAGATCCTGGGACCATGTCTCTTTGGGTCGCGCACGGTCCCCTGATAGGACGCATCCTGCTGCGCGACGAGGTCCGGCCGGAATCCGCCGAGGTCGTGGCCAAGCTCCGGTCCATGGGCAAGCGCGTGGTCATGCTCACCGGGGACCGCGAGGAGGTCGCCGCGCGCATCGCCGAGCAGCTCGGCGTCGATGAGTACCGCGCGGGCCTGGCTCCGGATGAGAAGTTCAAGGCCGTCGAGGGCCTGAAAGCCGCCGGGCACAAGGTCGTCATGGTGGGCGACGGGCTCAATGATGCTGCGGCCTTGGCCGCTGCGGACGTCTCCGTGGGCATGGGGGGCGCGCGCAGCACCGACGCGGCATTGGAGAACAGCGACGTGGTCCTGATGAAGGACTCTCTGCAGAACCTGCTGGCGGCCTTCGAGCTCAGCGCCTATGCCCGCCGCATCATCACCGTGAACCTAGTCGTGTCCTTGGGAGTCATCTTGACCATGGTGGCTTCAGCCATCCTGGGGATCATCCCTCTATCGGTCGGGATGGTCATCCATGAAAGCAGCACCATCCTGGTCTGCATGCTGAGCATGCTGCTGCTTGTCCTTCCTCTGAGCGGAGAAAAGCAAGCCGCCCACGTTCCCGAGAACCCGGCGCGATCTTAAGGGGTCTCCTTCGATTCTCTGGGCCCCGGCGTCCGCCGGGGCGACTGAAAATCCGTCATCCCGGCGAAAGCCGGGACCCAGCAAAGGCCGTTGCGTCGTATTCCTGGGCCCCGGGTCAAGCCCGGGGTGACGCGATGCGGCTGCGCGTCTATTTCAATCCGAGAATTCGGTCGATCTTGGTCTTGAGCACGTCGAAGTCTAGCGGCTTGACCACGTAGTCGACCGCCCCGAAGAGCAGCGCGTCGTTGAGCGTGGCCGCGTCGCTCAAGCCGCTGACGATGAGGATGGGGATCTTGGAAGTGCGCGGTTGGGAGAGGATCTCACGGGTCAGGGTGATGCCGTCGATGTCGGGCATCATGATGTCCATGAGGATGAGGTCCGGCAGCTCCTTCTTCAGGAAGGTCTGGGCCTGCTTGCCGCTGGCGGCACAGGTCACGTCAAAGCCCATGGGAGGAAGGCCGCTTTCGTAGAGCTGGCAGATGCCCGCATCGTCGTCCACGGCCAAAATCTTCTTTTTGACGGCCATCAGATCCCCCTAGTGCACTTGTGTGTCGGTCGCAGTACTTGACCAAGCATCCAGCGAATAGCGCGAGCCGCGCCGGAGAAAGATGAGAACGGCCAGAAAGATCATGGCCGCATCCACGGACATGGCTTGGGGACGCGTCAGGTGGAGCGAGCCGAAGCAGCCGCAGCTTTCCAGCGAGATGTCCCGCACGAGCGTCGAGGCCAGGGCCGTGAAGAAGGTCAATGAGAGCGCCGCGGAGCCGGCTGCGGCCAGGGGCAGAAGGCAGCCGGACAAGAGCATCAGTCCCAGCAGGAGTTCGGCGAAGGGCAGGGCATAGGCGAAGGGGACGATGAAATCGGGCGGGATGATGCGATAGGCCTCCACGATGGCCGCGAACTCCCCCGCGGGTTCCAGGGTCTTCTGGACGCCGGAGGCCAGCAGGAGCCCCGCGAGCAGGAGCCGTGCGCCAAGACCGATGAACTCCTTTGTCCGAGGGCTCATTTCTTCACGATCCTTTCGATGAGATTGAAGCCGGGCCCGCGGAGCTGGCGCACTCCCACGAAGCGCTTGCCGTTGATGAAGAAAGTGGGGGTGGCGCGGACCCAATGGTCCTTGCCTTCCTTGCGGTCCGCGTCCACCGCGGCCTTCGCGGAGGGGCCGTTGCGGCAGGCGGAGAACGCCGCGGCGTCCAGGCGCAGTTCTTTGGAAAGCTGGGCGAAGAACGCTTCCGGTCCCTTCTCTGAGGCCCATTTTTCCTGGTTCTTGAAGAGCCGGTCGTGGAATTCCCAGAAGCGGCCCTGCTCTCCGGCGCATTCCGCGGCCACGGAGGCTTCAAGCGCGTGCTTATGGAAGTCCCAGGCCATATGCTTGAAGAGGATGCGGATCTTGCCGGGGAAGAGCGTTTGCAGCCGGCGAAGGGGCTCCTCGGAGGCGCGGCAGCCGCCGCATTCGAAGTCCGAGAACACGGCGATCTCGACGGGAGCCTCGGCCGGGCCCGTGCGCCGGAACTCCGGCGACTGGGGCCGATAGTCCGGGGTCATCGAGCGCAGCAGGACCGTGAGCAAGACCGCGCAGAGGAAGACTCCCGCGGCGCAGAACGCTCGACGGCCGGTCTGAGAACACATGCGGCAATAATACTATTTTGGGCCGCAGGAGTCGGGGTCCTCGATCGCCGCGGCGCCGAGGGGGGAAGCAGGCTTCGCTCCGCAGCCCGGGGCGGGGCCTCCGAGCAGAGGCGGCGAGCCGGCATTTGAGTCCGCTAAATTGGAGGGCGTCTTGGATGCCGTGGAAGGCGGGGCGGCAGCCTTGTTTTTCGCGGGGTTGGGCGGGAGAGGGGCCGCCTTCACGGCGGCGGAAGTCTTTGCGTTCAGGGCTTGCGCGGCCGCGGGGGGCAAAGCCGCGGGCATCTCCGCCTGCGGCGCAGGGGCCTTCCTGCATGCGCCCAGGAACAGCAGGCTGAGGAGGGCTGTTCTTTTCATGTGTTGAAGAGATTGAGGAATCGGTCTTCGTATTCGGAGAAGAGGCCGCAGTCCTGGAGTTTTTTGCGCAGGATATCCCGCGCTGAGGGATCCGTCGAGGCTTGCTCGAATAAGCGCTCGATCTCGTTTTTGCGCGCGCGGGCAGAGGGGCCGCCGGACTCGAAGAATCCTCTGCGCTCCAGGTCGTGCACATTGCCCGGGAACGAGCGGGCGGCTTCGTCCAAGGTGAACTTCATGAGCGCCAGGGACCAAGCCGCGTCCGGGCAGAGGATGAGCGCAGTCCGGCGGGACTCCCGGGCGTCCGCGTCTTCCTGGATGCGGCGGACCGTGTCGCGCGGGTCCTGATGGATCACGCTCGTTCGGAGGTCCAAGTTCTTGAATCGATACTCCAGGGCGCGCAGGAGCTCGCGGTACTCGCGGCCGAGCCATTGCTCGAATTCCCGGGAATCCTCGCCGAATCCCTCGAAGCGCTCCCGCAGGGACTGGGGGGTGAGGATCTTGGGCTTCTCCGAGACCACGCAGCCTTCCCTCAAGCGCGTGCGGTCCGGCATGTCGTCGACAGGAGAGACGAGATGGTATTCGATGCTTGTGGCGCCGAAGGTCGAGAGCGAGTGCTTGGGGATGCGCAGGACCTGAGTCTGCTCCAAGAACTTGCCGATGCGCGAGGGTTCTGCCATGCCTTCTTATTGTATCACGAGCGTGCGGATCAGAATCGGTATTCGACGCCGCCGCGATAGGCGCGGCTGGGCATGGGGACGTCGTTGGTCTCTTGGCGGTACTTGTTGCTGATATTGTCCACGGAAAGGGAGGCGGTCCAGTGGCCCATGCAGCGCGCCCGGAGCGTGGTGCTGAGGATATGGTAGGCCGGGAGCATGTTCAGAGTGGAGGCGGAATAGCGGCGCTGTCCGACCCATAGATTATGCACGTCCCAGTCCAGCCAGGTCCGCGGCCGGAGCGTGAGTCCGGCGGTGAATTTATGCTCGGGCGCGTAGAGGAGTTGGCCTTGGACTTGAGCCGCCAGTATTCCGGTGCCGCGCTGGGTCATGGTGTTGTTCGTGGTCCGCTGGAAGGAGTGGTTTCCGTAGAGCGTGAGCTGGGGAAGGAGCCGTTCGCTTATTTCCGTCTCGATGCCCCAGATGGAAGCTGAGCCGCTGTTGAGGACCTTTAGGCCGTTGATGGGCCCGCGCAGGCCGAGGATGTCCTTGGCTTCGCTGTTGAAATAGGTCGCTCCGAGGTGGTGGCGGTCCGCGGCTTGGAACTCCACCTTGGATTCGAAGGTCTGGATGTATTCCGGCGTGAGTTCCGGATTCTCGGCGATGGAGATGCCGGAGGCCTTGCGCTCATAGACTTCCCCGAAGTTGGGGGCGCGGAAGGACTTGCCGTAGGAGCTCTTCAAAGTCCAGTTCTCTCCGAGAGTGTAGACAAGGCCCGCGCGCGGCGAGAAGAAGCTCGGCGACAGCGAATTCTTGTCCCAGCGGCCGCCTGCCTGCAGATAGAGGTCCGGCAGGGGGCGCATCTCGAGCTGGGCGAAATAGCCCTGTTCCGTGATGTCGTGGCGGTCGGCATCCGTCACGTCCTCCCAGTTGTTGCGCAGCTGCATTCCGGAGACCAGGGAATAATCTTCATGAAAGGCCCAGGTGGCCTGCAGTTCCGTGCCGACGCGGTAGCTCGTGAGTATGCCGAGGAAGCTCTGGGCCTCGTAATAGTTCCAGTAGGCCCTGGGAGCGATCTCAAGAGTCTCCAGGGGCTTGAAAGGCGTCACGATATTGGCGAAATACTCCGCGAAGTGAGTATCGTTGTGGGTGCTGGGCGCGCTGCGCGTCATGGAATACTGGTGGATGCCCTGGTCGTAGCCCATGGAGAGCTCCGCGGGGCCGCGGTCGAGCTTGAGGAAGAGGTTCCCGCCGTATGTGGATTCGTTGTTGTTGATCAGATGCGGGCCTTGGGACTGGTAGTAGCGGCCGGAGACGAACATCGAGGCATCGTGCTTTTGCCACTCATGTCCGTATTCGACGCCCGTCTCCTGAGTGTTGAAAGAGCCGAAGCTTCCGCGTACGCGCAGGCCGGGATCCGTTTTCCCGCTTTTGGTGAAGATCTGGATGACGCCGTCCTCGGCATTGGTCCCGTAGAGGGAGGAGGCCGGGCCTTTGAGGATCTCGATTTTCCGTATATTGTCCATGGAGAGACGCTCATCCACGTCGAAAGAGCCGAAGAAGTAGTCGTTGACCGGCCGGCCGTCCATGAGCAGGAGGATGCGCTTGTTCGTGTGGATGGAGCTCCCGTTGAGGCCGCGGTTGTCCACGTGCACGACTTCGTAGTCCGCTATGCCCGTGGCCGATCTGCTCACGCGCACGTCCATGCCCGGGACCAGCCTGAGCAGATCGGCCAGGCTCAGCACGCCCAAACGCTGGATATCCTCGGCGGTGAATACGGTCACTGAGGCCGCGACCGTGCGCAGTTTCTGGGGCTTGCGGCCGGCGGTCATGACCATGGCTTCCTGCTGGAAAAAGTCGAAATCCGAGTCCGAGGCGTCCTGAGCGTATAAGGGAAGGGCGGATAAAATGCAGGCTGCGAATATAAATTTTGTCATATGACCAATTTCAGCATTTTGAAGGACTCCCGGTCAAAAAAAACGGCGTCTCCCCAAATCCGGTAAGCCGTAGATCGACGCGACGGACGCTCCACCTCCCATCTTCCGGGTACGGCCGCGCGCGTACCCGGAAGACCGGGGCCGAGGCTTTCGGTGCACTGATTCACGGCTTGGCAGAGGATTTAGGCGTGTTTCCGTTTATTGGCTTTGACCTTGCGCGATCAGGGAATCGGCTCTACAATAACCCTACCCATATGGCGAACCTTCCCGCAGGGGATTTCCTTGTCGTCCTGCTCTTCTATCTGCGCGACCCGCGCACCCGCGGCCTCATTGAAAGCCGCGTGCAGAAGCTCTGCGAGCCCGCGCATCCCTTCGATCTTCCGCAGGAGTCCCTGCGTTTCTTCCCGTCCTTCGTCGATTCCCAGGAAGAGCTGGGCTCGCGCCTCATCGACATCATCTTCCAGAAGGGGATGAATCTCATCCTCGTATCGGACGCCCTCGTGGAGTTCAAGGGGGAGGGGAAATTCACCACCTCCAACCTCGCGGACGTGGTGGTGGAGGGCTTCTATACGAACAATCGCCTCTGCAGCCTCATCTCCGTGGGCTCGGAGGACCTGCCGGACATCCCCGGCATCACCCTGTCCTTGAACCTGCGGACCGCCCCGCCCGAGGCCCTGCGCGGACTCATCCTCAAGGCGGGCGCAAGGCTCCATCTGCTTTCCGCGCCGAGCAAGGCTCAGTTGGATTCGCTCGGCGAGACCAACGTGCGCATCCAGGTCGTGCAGAGTCCTGAGTCGCTGAGGGAAGTCTTCCGTCTCAGGCACCGGATCTACGGCGTGACCGGCTATCTGGATTCCGAGACCGAGAAGAACCCGCTGGGGCTCGAGATGGACTACCACGACGCATCCGCGCTCCACCTCGTGGCCACGGACGAGGCCACCGGTGCGGTCGCGGGGACCATCCGCATGATCTTCGCGCACAAGCCCTGGGGGGTGCTCGATTCCGTCTTCGGTCCCCTCAGCGAGATCTTCCAGGCCCAGCGGGGCTGGTTCAGCGAGATCGTCGAAGAGTTCGGCGGGAGCCCCATGCGCGAACGCCTGCTCAAGCCCAGCTGCGCGCCCCTGCCGATCCTGCAGAACCTCCGGGTCAAGAACATCGCGGAATGGAACAGGATTCTCGACGGAGTCGAGGTCAGCCGCCTCATCGTCGCGCCGCAGTACCGCGGCCTGGCCATGGCGAACCTGCTCATGCGCTTGGCCATCGCCGCGGCCTACGATGCGGGCAAGGACCTCGTGCTTGGAGAGGCCCTTCCCACTCACTTGGGCATGTACCGGAAGATGGGATTCAAGACCATCGAGACCGAGGAAGGCCGCGCCCAAGCCTCGGGGCATTATAATTACACCGCGCAAAAGATCATCATCGACCTCAAGGAAGGCATGAAGGAGCGGGTCACGCACATCGCCCGGGGGGATCTGGCCTTCATCCGCATGGCCAACAAGCACCTGATGAGAACGGAGGGAGTCTCGTTCACGGTCCGGCTCGGGCAATACGTCATGAAGCCCGGACAAGACTCGTCGGGGACGGCCTCGCAATGAAGGATAGTCCGCAGGGTGCGCTCTCCGGCGATTTTCCCGTCGCCCTGATCTTTTTCCTGCGCGACGCGGCCCTGCGCCGGCTCGTCGAAGAGCATGCCGGGAAGCTTTGCGCTTCGGTGAACCCTTTCGACCTTCCCAACGAGGTCCTGCGCTTTCATCCGGTCCATGCCGCGTCGCCGGAGGAATTCGGCGCGCGCCTCATCGAAGTGCTCTTCTCCCATAAGGGGCTCCATGCGGTCGTGGTCTCGGACCAGCTCGTGGAGTTCCAGGGAGAAGGGCGGTTCACCACCTCCAATCTCGCGGACGTGGCTTTGGAGAGCTTCTATTCCAACCACCGCCTTTGCAGCCTCATCGCCTTGGGTCCCAAGGCTCTGCCGGACATCCCCGGCATCACCCTGTCCCTGGACCAAGGCGTCTGTTCGCCCGAGGCTTTGCGCGATCTCATCGTCAAGGCGGGCACGAGGCTCCATCTCCTCTCCCCATCCACGAAGGCCCATCGGGACTCGATCCGCGAGACCGGCGTCCGCATCCAAGTCGTGCAGAGTCCGCAGGCTTTGCGGCAGGTCTTCCGTCTCAGGCATCGGGTCTACGGCATGGCGGGCTACCTGGATTCGGAGACCGAGAAGAATCCTTTGGGTCTTGAGATGGATTATCACGACGGTTCGGCCGTCCAGCTTTTGGCCATGGACGATGCGACCGGCAATATCGCGGGCGTGCTCCGCATGATCTTCGCGCACAAGCCCTGGGGCGTGGTGGATTCCGTTTTCGGTTCCTTCAGCGAGATCTTCGAGGCTCAGCGCGGCTGGTTCCAGGAGATCGTCGAAGAGGTCGGAGGGGGGGGCATGCGCGAGCGCCTGCTCAAGCCCGGCGGAGCGCCCTTGCCGCTTTTGCAGAACCTGCGGGTCAAGGATACGTCCGAATGGCAGAGGATCGTCGACGGAGCCGAGGTCAGCCGCATCATCACGGCGCCGGAGTACCGCGGCCTGGGCGTGGCGCAGCTTCTCACGCGGCTGGCCATTGCCGCGATCTATGACATGGGCAAGGACCTCGTGGTGGGCGAATGCCAGCCGGTCCACATGCCCATGTACAGGAAGCTGGGCTTCAAGGCTATCGAGGGCGAGGAGGGCCGCGTCCAGGACGCCTCGGGGATATATCGGTTCAATTCCGGACAACGGATCGTCATCGATCTCAAGGAAGGAATGAAGGAGAAGGTCACGCACATCGCGCGCGGAGACCTCTCTTTGGTGCGCTTGGCCAACAAGAATCTGACCAAGACGGAAGGCGTGGCGTTCACGGTGCGGCTCGGGCAGTACCGGGTCGGCCCGCAGGAGGCCGCATGACTCCCCATGAGATGAAGGCGGAACACGCGAAGAAGGGGGAGGCGGAGTTGCCGGGCATGCGTCCCTTTATCCGCGACCTGCGCAGGCCCATCCTCGACCTCATCGGGCCTACCTATATCCTCGACGAGAGCTACTGTCTCGTGGACTGGAACCCGGCCTTCGAGGAGATCTTCGCCAAGGAGTTCGGCCTGCTCATCGGGACGCACATCAGCGCCCTGATGAACCACATGGACGACGGGGCCGAGGTCATCGACCGCTCCCTGAAGGTCTTTCAGACCGCCAAGGTCCCCTTGGTCCACGACGAGACCCTCACGATCCGTCACCCGCGTTTCGGCGCCGTGACCCTCCAGAAGATCGCGGGCCAGATCATGGACGAGAAGGGACGCACGAAGGCATGGTCCGTGAGCTTCAATATCCTCCATGCCGACCGCCTGCAGGAGCTCTGGCAGGAGATGATGGCGGCCATCGAACGGGAGATCGCCTGGTCCCAGTACGCGGTCGCTTTCGACAGGGTCTTCGAGGCCAGTCCGAACGGCGAGAAGGTCCTGGAAAAGGCCCTGTCCCACGCGCATGGGCGGGCGGAATGCCTGCATGTCGGGGTCGGCACGGGCACGATGATACTGAGGCAGATGAAAGAAAGCCAAAGCCGCGTCTGGGCCTTGGAGCCCAATGAGACCCTGCTGGAATTCTTCCGCAAGAAGCTCGGCGTCCAGCAGAAGCTCCTGCATGCCGACTATTCTCAGCGCTTGAAGGCGAGCAAAGGCCGTCCCCGGAGCCTCGCCATGTTTTCTCCCGGGCATTTCGACGCGGTCTTGATGTTCGACGGGCATTGCCGGGCCGACGACCTCCGACGCACCTTGGAGGATTGCCACCGGGTCCTCAAGAAGGACGGCGTCCTCTCCTGGACGACCTTCTCCAAGGAAACGAATTTCGAGGCGTTCTTCTCGTCTCTCAAGGAAAGCCTTGAGGCCGCGGGAGGCTTGAAGGAGCTGCGGCCCTACCTCCTGGCCTATCAGGAAGCTCTCAAGCGCCTGGATCCGCGCATCCGGAGCATGAGCCCGAGCCAGATCGAGGCCCTCCTCGCGGACGCGGGCTTCGAGGTCGTGCATATGGATCGTCTCGACTTCCAGGGCGGCTGTCTCTCGATCAAGGCCGTGCGCGCGGAAAAGGAGGCTTCCCACGCCTCGCCCGGCAGGCGCGCCGGAGTGCGCGTCACGACGCTGGAGGGCGGCGTCATCGACCTGGAGAAGGCCGACGTGCGGCGCATGATGGACGAACTCCTGCGCATCCAGGCGCGGGTGACCTTCGCCGAGGACCTCAAGTATCTCCTCGAAGAGCCTGCCTGGAACAGCAGTACGGAGATATTGGAGCTGGGCTGCGGCCCCGGCCACTTCCTGGCGAACCTCGCGCGCTACTTCCCTCAGAAGCGCTTCCTGGGCGTGGATGCGGACAAGGGCTTCGTCGATTCCGCGCGGAAATACTACGGCGCGGAGCTCTCCAACGCGTCTTTCGACGTCCAGGACCTCTACGCGTGGCGCACTGAACGCAAATTCGACTACATCCTTCTGCGGTTCGTGGCCCAGCATCTGCCCGACCATGCGGCCCTGCTCGAACGCCTCAAGGAGCTCCTGCGGCCCGACGGGAGGGTGCTCGTCGTCGACTCCGCGGATCAATACGCCTACAAGTTCGTGCCCCGCGTGCCGGCCTTGGAGAACGTCTTCACCCAGATGGCGTCCAGCGCGAAGAACGACCGCGAGGCGGCCTCGCATCTGATGGCCCTGAAGCTCATGAAGACCCTGGGCTACCAGAAGATGCTCGTCTCTTCCATGGGGGAGGAACGCACGCATCTGTTCATGAATTGGTTCATGCTGATCGCGGCCGTGGTCCGCAGGGATTTCGGCGTGGAGGTGGACCTTGGCCAGCTTTCCTTGGAGTTCCATAAGTGGAAGGAAGGCAAGCACAGCTACGGCCACTGGAGCCTGGAATACCTGCTGCTGGGCAGGTGATCTGGACCCCGGCTTTCGCCGGGGCGACGAACGAAAAGGGATTCCCCGCGTGCTGCGCTAGAAGGAGACGAGGTCCACGGCGAAGGGGTGCTCGTTGAGCACGAGGTTGAGCGAGCGTCCCTGGGCGTCGCCGAAGGCTTCCACGCGGTCGTCGAGCACTCTGCGCCAGGTCTTGAACTCCGCGCCCGGCCAGGACAATATCTCGATGCGTTCGCTGCGGTCGATCTCCTGCGCGACGTCCGCGCGGAAGCGCCGGGCCTCCGCTTCGGTCTCCTTGAGCACCACGATGCGCGCCTCGGAGCAGCGGCGGACGATCTTCCCGAGCTTGTGCAGCGCGACTTTGCCGCATTCCCCCCAGAGTTTGATGGTCCCGGTATCGTCGAAAGCTACGAGGTCCGGGACGAACTCCTGGTCCATCAGCGAGGGATGCTTGAGACTCGCCGACACCAAGGGGTCCATGTCCCAGAAGAGGATGTAGGCCGCGAGCTTGAGCGAAAGATGTTCGAGGGTCTCGGTCGTGTCCTGCGCCAGGACGAGCTTGCGGGAGCCGCCGTTGATGTGCAGGTCGCAGCGGATCTTCACGGCGCGGCCGGTTTTTTCCGGTAGATCTCGAAAGCGGGGCCCGCATTCGTTTCTCCCGGCGCGAGAGGGAGCCAGGGCACGAGAGGGGCGTACTCGAAGGAGGCGGCTTTCTCATACTCCTTCAAGACGGGCGGCATGGCCGGGGTGGAGTAGGAGTCCGGCCGCGCGAGCACGAGCCAATGCGGCAGAGCTTTCACGGGCGGAGGAGCCGGCGCTTTTGGGTCGAGTAATACGAGCGGGAACCGATCGAGCCGGAAATAAGGATAGTTCTCGGGCCGGGGGAGGACCCATAGGCCGATGGACTCCCGGCTGGAGACATGCTCCTCGATCCAGAGCCCGGCTCTCCGATAGGTGGATCCCGCCGAGCCGGCGTTCGCATAGCTGTGCGAGACGACCGCGGCCGAGAGTCCCAGATGGAGGAGCGCCGCGCAGACTGCGGCCGCATGGAGCGCGCGCGCCGGCTGCTTTTGCGGCCGCAGCCGGAGGGCCGCATAGGCGGCCAAGAGTCCGGCCAGAGCCGTTGAGGCCAGGCAATAACGGATGCCGCGTCCCTGGGCCGAGGCGGCCGAGTAGAAGATCGGCAGCATGGAGAAGGGAAGCGCCCATGCGGTCAGGCGCCAGCGCATGTCTTCGGACCGCAAGGCCAGAAAGAATCCGATGAAGGCCGAGAGTTCCACCGGCCATGTGAGGGCTCTGCGCAGGATATCCCGGATAAAGACCCAGGGCATGGGATTGCCGCCTGCATAGCGGGTCTCCAGCGCGAACTCCGCGCGCACTTCCGCGAGATTCGCCGGCCAATAGGGGTTGACGGCCAGCAGGCCCGCGGCGGATGCCAGCGCCGCCGCGCAGAGGCAGCCGGCTTCCTTGCGCCAGGCGGCGCCTTGCCGCACTCTTAAGAGCGCCGCGCAGGCCGGCAGAAGGCAGGTCCAGGCCGAAAGGCTGAAGGTTCCGGCGCCGATCCCGGCCGCGGCGCCCGCGGCCAAGTAGGGGACGATGCCTCCCTTTTGCAGGATGATCATGCTCGCGTGCAGGCAAGCCAGAACCCAGAGGGGCCAGACGATATGCTGCTTCATGAGATGGGACTGGATGAGTATTCCCGGAGACATCGCATAGATGAGTCCGGCCAAGAGCCCGCCGGCTTCGCCGAGGAGCCTGCGGCCCAGGAACCAGACATAGAGGCTTGCGAGCAGGAGGCAGAAGAAGGAGAATGCGCGGCCCGAAAGATAGAGGCCGGCCATGGCCGCGGGGTTTGCGAGATAGGCGTCCAGCCCGCGGGAAAGATGGATGAGACGCAAGGCCGCGGAGCCCGCGATCCAGGCGCCTAAAGGATAGAGGTAGCCGCCGCCGTAGAGGTACATGCGCGGACGGAAATCCAGTTTGCGGGGGTTCATCTTCGAGAATAGGATGAGAAAAGTCTGTTCGTCGTCATGCGCGGAGCGCAGATAGAAGGAGCGGATGCAGTTGAGGAGGATGTCCGGCGGCTGAGTCCATTCCCCGGGCGTGCGCTGAAGGCCCGAGAAGCTGGTGATCTCCTGGGAGGCCAGCATGAGATTCTCTCCCAGCGTGCGGTGCATCTCCTGCCAGCTCGTCTGCAGGCGTCGGCGGAACTCAGGGGTATCGAGTCCCGGAGGAATCACCCAACTCAAGCGCTCGGCGCCGGGCAGGCCCCAGCCCAGGCCCCAAAGCCCGAAGAAGGCCGCGCAAAGCGCGACCAAGCCGGCGTTGATAAGGGAGATCCTCGAGGGCATGATGAACCTGGATAGCTCAAGTCAACGATACCGGTTTGCCGGAACACCTGTCAATTCTTAGACGGCGCCAGGCATCAATAACTCCCGGAGTTAGTTCCATTGGTTGAGTGCCCGGCGCCGTAAACTGATAGAATCGCGGACCTTAGAGTGAAAGGAGCCGGATGATGAAGAAACGCGTGAAGCCTCTGCTGTACGCGTGCCTGTCGTGGATCCTGGTTCCGATGCAGGCATCGGCCGCCGTGCCGGAGCTGCATTTCAGCAATGAAGCGGCTCTCAATTACAACGATATCGCGGGGCCGGGCCGGGCGAACTCGTCCTTGACCCAAGGCTGGCGCTATTCGGACCAGCTCAACGTCAACGGCAGCGGCAAGGCCGGACGCTTCGACTACGACTTCAGCGCGGGCGGCAAGGCTACCGACGACAAGCGCAGCGACCTGAAGGTCTTCTCCCTGACCAATCTGCAGGGCCGCATCAGCGACGGCATGCACACGGCCATGTTCGGAGACGTCTTCGAGACCTTTTCTCAGTATGCGCTGGCCGGCGCCTTGAAGGGCGCGGCCTACCGCTTCTCGAAGGCGGATTCACGTCTGCCCGAGATCGCGGCCGTGTTCGGCTACGCATATCCCCGCTGGGACAACTTCTACGGGGACCATGCGGTCAAGACCGTGGAGCGCCAAGCCTTCGGCGCCCGAGTCAAGCAGGCCCTCGGGCAGGACTTCCGGCTCGGAGCCAGCGCGGTGCGCGCGGCGGACACTCATCGCCGCAACTCGACGGATGCCTTGGAGAACTCCGGGGTCTACACGGGCGATTGGGAGTATAAGCCTATCCCGGGACTGACTTTGAGCGGCGAGCACTCCTGGTCCAAGACTCTGGAGTCTTCAGGCGAGGGAGTGGAGAACACCCGCTTCAACGGCTCCGCTCACCGTGTGGAGGCCGTGGGCGACGGGGGCCCGAGCCGCGTGTCCCTGGAGTTCGAGCGGGTCTCTCATGCCTATCAGACTCTTCTGGGCGCGGCCACGCCGGACCGTCTTAAAGGAAAGGCGCAGTGGCGCTATCAGCTCCACCGGCGGCTGACCCTGCGTTCGGGATTGCTGTGGTTCCGCGACGACGTGGACAACCAGAAGTCCGCTCCCACGCACAACTGGCGCCCGGAGCTGGCCGCGACCTGGAAGGCGCCTTTCGGCAGGACCTCCGCTTCCGCCGACGGCAGCTATAAGTTCTCCCGCAGGTACGGTCCGGCCGCGGCTTCCGCGGACCATGTCTTCAATCTCAACTACAAGGACCGATTCGGAGAACTTGAGAGCGACAGCAATCTGGGCTACACCTACTACGACGCGAGCCGCAAGACCAAGGACTACACCTATAACACCGCCTTGAACGCGCGCAGGAGCTTGGGTGAGCTCGTGCTCAAGCCGCAGCTTTCCGCGGGCGGCTGGACCTCGAACGATGAGCTCAGCATGTCCTCGGAGCGCATCTATGAATATGCCGCGGGCTGCGGTTTCGAGGCTCCGCGCTGGAGCCTGACCGGGGACCTGCGGCTGGGCCAGAACTCGCTCGACAGGAGCGGCTCGGACAATTCGCGGAAGTTCTTCGCGGACATGGGCATCTATTACCGGCCGTCCTTGGCGCCTTTGCGCCGGACCCTGCTCTATGCGCGCGGCGGGCTCAATGAGTTCCGCTACACCGCCGCGGACCGCAACTTCCGCGAGCGCAGTCTGAGCATGGGCGTCAACGTCGAATTCTGAGGAGAGCGACATGAAAATAAAGAACATTCTGATATTGGCCGCGGCCCTGGCGTGCATCACGGCGCCCTCGCAGGCCAAGTGGTGGATCTTCGGGAAGGCCAACGAGACCGTGGACGTCAAATATCTCTACTTCAACGGGGTGTCCTCGGACGAGGGAGATTCCCAGCTGACCTTCTTCCGCTCCATGCTCCGCAACGGCTCCTTCCAGATCACGGGCAAGGCCGCGGCCGGCAAGGGCGCTATCGGCTACGTGCGCGTGAGCCTCGACGGCAAGAAGACCTGGAACGACGCCAAGACGGCCGACAACGGCGCTTTCGAGTACTCCTTCACGCCGGAGACGGGCAAGTCCTATGAGTTCTTCCTGGAAGCCGCGGACACCGCGGGCAAGATCAATGAGGTGGATTCCACTCGGCGCGAGCTCCGATTCTCCGATGAGGATCCCGGCTCCCAGGTGCGGGAGGCGTTGGAAGCCCTGCGCGACGCCTACAAGGCCAAGGACCTCAAGGCTTTCATGGCGCGCGTGGGAGAGGACTTCGCCGGAGACGTCGTGCTCCTGGAGCGCGCGGTGCAGAAGGACTTCGTCGCTTTGCAGAACATCGACCTGCGCTGGAGCGTGAGCAATATCGCGAGCGGACGCGAGGGCCGCATCCACGCGGCGCTCACCTTCAACCGCTTCGTGACGCTCGCGCGCACGGGCGCCACGCAGACCGACAGCGGAAGCACCGAGTTCGTCTTCGAGCCCGGTCCCAAGGGCCTGCGCGTCTACAGCATGAAGAACCCTTTGCTCTTCGGGGTCAGCGACCCGGACAATGTCGGCACGGGCGGAACGACCGGCAGGGGCAATCTCCGCCTGGATGATACGGGCAATCCCACCAATATCGAGTCCATCAACAACCACAACTATGTCTCCCTGCAAAGCTTCGGGCTGACCGAGGGCGTCGTCTACGAAGAGCCCAGCATGGGCGTGACGCAGGGGGATTTCGGCGTTCCCGCGGCGGCGGGGCCGATAACCTTGAAGACCGGGGTCCAGATCCAGGACTTGGGCGTGATGTCCATCCAGAACGTGAGCGCCGCGCCTGCCGGCGGCTACGGCACCAATGCGCATGCCAATATAGGGCACTGCTATGCCTTCAAGCTGATCAGCGGGAAGTACGCGGTCATCGAGATCGTTTCCATCAGCATGGCGGGCACGGATACGCGGTGCACTTTCAAATACCGGGTGTTCTGACGCAGGGGCCGTTTGCGCGGACGGCCCTCGATTTTTGCGGTGAAGTCCGGTGTAAGAGAGGTCTTTTATGAGGATGAGTCTTCTGGTCGTCGTCTGCGCGGCTCTATTCTTCTCGCCGGCGGTCCAGGCCGCCGCTCCTCTCAAGAAGACCTCGGACTACAATATCGCCAAGCTCGCCCTGCGCGACAACCAGGCGGAGATCGACCGCATCAAGGGCAAGATGGAGCCGCTCATCGATATCCAGAAGAACCTGCTCAACATGAAGCTGGTCTTGAGCGACATGCGCTACAAGCTCGACAATATCCGGGCTTCCAATCGCCTGGCCGATGCGGTCTGGTTCGGGGATCTCATGGCTTCCGTGGGCGGTCTGGCGACCGGCGGCCTTACGGCTCTGGCGGAGAAGGGGCTTAAGGAAGCCGCCAAGGTCGTGCTCAAGAGCGCGGCGGTGAACACGGCCAAGGATATGGCCATGCTCACTCCGGGGAGCATCGCGCAGTTCGTGGACAAGTCCTATTCGAGCGCGCAGGCGGGCCGCACCGCGGGCCGCGGACAGGGCTCTGATTACATCCGGCTCCAGGAACTGGGCAACCGCATCCGGGAGACCTGGAAGAACAAGGGCGAGGGCGACGCGGGCCGAGACGCCGCGCTCAAAGAGATCAGCCGCATGATGATCGAACTCGACGTGGAGGTGGAGACCGGCTATCAGACCGCGGAAGCCCAGGTCGTGGAACTGGCCAAGCAGGCCGGCAAGTATGAATCCGACGGAGCGCAGATCCGCGCGGAACTCAAGGACTACGAGAAGGATTTGCCGGCCCAGCTGCGCGATGAGAACGCGGACCGTTTCGCCAAGACGAAGAAAAAAGAAGAGAGCGCGGTGGACAAGAACCGGCAGACCCCGGTGCCTCCTCCTCCCTCCGAGCCCAAGGAAAGCGCGGAGGAGAAGCGGCGCAAGCTCCAGGCCGCCGTCGACAAGTACGTGGACGCTCTTTTTAAGCGCCAGCAGGACCTCAACACGCAGGCACATCAGGAATTGGAAGCGGCTGTTAAGAAATATCCCTCGGTCCTTTCCGCGGAATATGCCTTCGCCGGCTTGGCCGGGTTCAGCCGAGAGCCGCTCTGCGAGCGCTACTACGAGTGCGTGGGCGTGGAGAAGGGCGCGCGCAAGTATGTCTCGGACCTGCAGCTCCAGCAGGAGGATGCCAGGAAGCTCCTCGCGGAGCTGGAGTCCGGCCCGCGTGCGCGCATCGAGGTGGAATTGGGCGGAGTGCTTTCCGAGTGGTGGGGCGTGAAGAATCAGTACGCGCCCTTGGGCTTTCGCGTGGGAACTCCTCCGGATTTCGAGACGATCTCCTGCGTGGAGCGCTATCTCCGGCTCATCGCCGGAGCTCAGAGCTTTTTGGCTTCCACGGAGAGCTTCGTCGGCCAGGCCCGGCAGATCGAGTCCGCGGCCAAGGAGGCTCGCGGCCGCATCACGGCGCAGGCCGTGGAGTTCGCGGGACAGCTCAAGGCCGCCTATGAGGACTTGAAGTCCGCGCGAGGGCTTTTCAGGCGGGAGTCCTCCAAGCTTATGGAGCGCGCAAGCAAGGCCTCCGGCGAGGTGACGGGTTTTTCCTGGAAGATCCAGGTCGCGGCAGGCTACGACGGAGACCACGACCTTTCACGGCTTCAGAAGGAGTTCGCGCCTTTGGGCGGTTTCGCGCAGACCTGCGACGAGGCGCAATGGGCCTTGGCCACGCTTTATAACGACTTGGCCGGACGCGCCGGCCAAGTCGCGGCCATGGGCGCGAACCCTCTGGCCGGAGAGTTCGGCTATATCTCGGTTTCCGGCGAGCCTGAGGATAAGAAGGCTTGTTCCATGACGGGGATCCCGGACGCCTCGCAGCTCTCCGAGAAGACGTGCATGGGATGCTCTTATGAAGACGGGCAGCAGGTCGTCGATCCGACTTCTCTGCTGACGCAGGCGACTCTTCTCAAGCATTCGGCCTTGAAGTCCTTGCGCGACGCGGAGAAGACTCTTTCCGTGCTGGAAGAAGCGAAAGGAGAGAGCCTCAGGATCCTCAACGCCGGGGTGAGCGCGCTCAAGGCCAAGCTCGACGCGGCCGATGCCGCGGCCGTGGCCAAGCTCGATGCCCAGGCCTACGGCGAGGCGCTCGTCGACTTGGAGGCTCCGGCAAAAAAAGCGCAGGAGGACTACAACGCGGTCCAGCAGCGCATCCGCCATATGCCTTTCTTCTCCGCGGAGCCGCAGGACCTCAAGCCCGTGGAAGTGAAGACCACTCCGGGACGCTGGGGACCGGTGGTGGAGGGCTTCCAGCCGCTGCTTTGGGATCGAGGATTCCCATTCAAGGAGGCGGCTGCTCCTCTCGCCGAGCTGGAGAAGATCAAGAACGATTTCTGGGGCAAGGGCGCCGGGCGCGAACTTTCGGATGCGCGCTACCGCAAGGAAGTCGACGATAGGAACGCGGCCAACACCGCGCTTTCGGCCGCCGAGGAGGCCTCGGTCCGGGAGTTCTACGCGCGCTTCGCCAAGGCCTATGAGTCCCGCGACGATTCCGCGGTCATGTCCTTCCTGAGCAGCGGCTGGCAGGCTTCGGATGGGACCGCGCTCTCGGACGTGCAGGAGACTTTGCGCAGGACCTTCCGCACTTTCGACGAGATAACCTATCGCGTCGAGAATCTCAAGGTCCGCAAGCTCCTGCCCGGAAGCTATCAGGCCGATTACGAAGCGGTGATCCTAAGCCGCATCTTCCGCCGCAATCTCAAGCACGAGGAGAAGTCCTCGGTGAGCGAAAGTTTGGCCATGGATGCTTCAGGCAAGCTCAAGATCGAGTCCACGCTCAACGGCCGCTTCTGGTACGTGAAATAGTTTTTTGCGTCGCCGGTCGCCCCGGGGACTTATTCCGCGGGTACGCGAGGCTTTCGGAGCCTCGCTCTTCCTCGCTCGCTTGGCTCCTCAGCCGTTGTTGAAGTCTTTTTCGTTGCTTCGTCGAAGCTCGCTGCGAAGGCCCCGCTTCACAAGTCCCCGGGGCGACCGGCGACGGTGAACGATCTTCCTTTATAACGGCACAAGCTGGGTCCCGGCTTTCGCCGGGATGACGACACTTTTTTATATCGGGGTGTCGGAGGCGATGACTTTCAGGAAGGCGGGGCCGTAGCGTTCGAGCTTGCGCTCGCCCACGCCTTTGACCTTGCCCATTTCTTCCATTGTGCGGGGCTTGAGCGCGGCCATCTCCATGAGCGCGCTGTCGTGGAAGACCACATAGGGCGGCACGCCCAGCTGGGCGGAGATCATCTTGCGCAGCCTGCGCAGGCGCTCGAAGAGCTCCATGTCGGCGTCGAGTTCCGGCTCCGCGTCGCGGGAACCTTTCGAGGTTCTCAGGGACTTCGCCTTCTTCTGCTTCTTCACTCTGCTCGGCTTTGCGGAAGGGATGCCCAGGCGCACGGAGCCTTGGTCCTTGCAGAGAGCCTTGCCTGCCTCGGTGATGCGAAGAAGCGGATACTCGCCGGTCTCCGTGACCTCGAGCAGATCCTGCACGATGAGCTGGTCTATCCAGGCGCGCAGCGCGGCTTCTCCGGTGTCCTTGAGCAAGCCGAAGACCTGGAGCGCGTCGTGGCCGCTGCGCTGCATGCGTTCATCGGATTTTCCCAACAGGAGGTTCACGACGTAGCCTGTCCCGAAGCGGCCTTCAGCCCGCCAGGCCGCGCTCAGGATCTTCTTGGCCGTGAGCAGGGCCTCGGCATCCGGCAGGCTCTTGGTCTCGTCCAAGCAGACGTCGCAGGCCCCGCACGCCGCGGCCGAGTCCTGACGAAGGGTTGATTCGGCACTCCCCGCTGGTATGCGGGTCCCGCAGGCCGGGCCTTCGGGAGGATAGGGCGCGCCGAAATGCTCGGAGAGCAGGCGATGCCTGCACACGGGCGAGACCGCGTAGCGGCCGATGCCGCGCAATTGGCTTTCCAAGGCTCGGCGGCGCTCGGAGGAGAGGTCTCCGTCTTTCTGCGCGAGCCAGCGGTGCAGGGCCAGGTCCGAGGCCGCGAAGAGGAGCACGCACTCCGCGCTCAGGCCGTCGCGGCCCGCGCGGCCGGATTCCTGCTGATAGTGCTCCACGGAGCGCGGGGTGTTGGCGTGGACCACGAAGCGCACGTTCGAACGGTCGATGCCCATGCCGAAGGCGATGGTGGCGACCACCACGTCCAGGCGTTCGTTGAGGAAATCCTCTTGGGTCTCTCGGCGTTCATCGGGCTTCATGCCCGCGTGGTAGGGTTCGCAGGACACCCCGGCCTTGCGCAGGCCCGCGGCCAGGCGCTCGACGTCCTTGCGCGTCTGGGCGTAGACGATGCCGCCCTCGCCTTCATGCCTCTGCACGACCTCCAGCACCTGCGAGAGCTGTTCGCGGCGGGGGAAGGCGCGGTAGACCAGATTGGCCCGGTCCGGATGTCCGATGAGCTCCACAGGCTCGCGCAGGCCGAGCTGTTCGCGGATGTCTTCCTGCACCTCGGGCGTGGCCGTGGCGGTCAGGGCCATGCGGGGCGCTTTCGGGAAGCGGTCCAGGATCTCGGGCAGGCGGCGGTATTCCGGACGGAACTCGTGGCCCCAGTGGGAGACGCAGTGCGCCTCGTCTACGGCCGTCAAGATGAGCCGGGGCGCGATGTCTTCCAGCAGGTCGCCGACCAAGAGCCGCTCCGGGCTGACGTAGAGGAGCTGGGTCTCTCCGGCGGCCAAGCGGCGGTAGGCTTCGCCGCGGTGGTCGGCCTCCAGGTTCGAGTGCAGGGCATCCGCGGCCAGCCCGGCCTCGCGCGCGGCTGCCACCTGATCGTCCATGAGCGCGATGAGCGGAGAGACCACGAGCACCAGGCCCTTTCCCATGGCCGCGGGAAGCTGATAGCAGAGGCTCTTGCCGCCGCCGGTGGCAAGCACGACCAGGGAATCCTTTCCCGAGAGAGCGGCGTCCACGGCTTCTTTCTGCAGAGGTTTGAAGGAGCCGTAGCCCCAGCGTCGGCGCAAGGCCTCTTCAGGGGTTACGGCGCTATTGATGCCTGATGCAGGCATCAATGATCACTCCGCGGGAGCGGGAGGGAGAGGCGGGAAGTAGGAGACTTCGATCTTGCAGCGCAGCTGGAGTCCGCAGGCCTCGCTCGATCCCGCGAACACGGGCTCCTGGCACGCGCCGGAGCTCTCGGAGACCGTCTGGCGGGCTTCGATGACGGACTGGAGCTTGGCGGCCAGCTTGAAGGCGCCGGTGCCGCAGCGTCCCGGGCAGGCGACCGCGCAGTCAAAAACGTCCGAGGGGGTGAAGGAGAGATCCTTGTGCTCGAAGGCCGGCTGCTTGGGAAGGGAGAATTCGAGATGGATGGAAAGCTTCTGGACCGAAGGGTAGATGTCGCTCAGGAGGCTCGCGGAGCGCGCGCGGACCGCGGCTTCCCGGCTGCGCTGGACCCGCTGCTCGTTCTTGTTGGGGCCCGAGCGCTTGGCCCGACGCTTGTAATATTCTGCCATGTGAAAATGATACCACTTTGCGGAAGCGCTGTCTTAACTCGGGTGCGCTGAAAATTTGTAGCAGCGCACCTTTCAAAGCCCATGCATGATCTGAGGCAAAGTCTTCAGGTGAAGAGGACGCCCCTCCCATCCGCCGCTGTTGTTTCCCCGGTCAATATTATTGCCGCCGGATGACGAGCCATTGTTGTTGTTGTTGCTGCTTCTGCCGCTGGAGGGCGCCGCCTTCGGATGATACGTATCCTCATATTTTTTGACGAGCGTCTTGATGTTTCCATAGTCCGTATCCCGCCCGTGCCCATCGTCGTGCGTTATGTGCCATACCAAGTAGCTGACGCACGATTTTATGTCGGAATCGCTCGTTTCCGCATAAAGAGCCGTAAGATTCCCTGGATTAAGCCGGTCCCAGTACCTTGCGACATCATCCATGCCGTCATTGCAGGCCGAGTCCAGCCAGCCCGGATCGCGGTTCATGCAGGCGTTGGCGAGCATCAGTCCGATATTGACCACGGCAGCCTGCTCCGCGGAATTGAAGTCGGCAAGCTTATAGGGGAACCCGATCCGAGTCTGCGTGGTCCTGTTGCGGAAGACGCCCTCCTCAATGTCCGCCACATCGAAGCCGCAGCCGTCCGCGGATTCGCGGATATCCTTCAGGAACTTCCGTCGCGCCTCCTGCGATGCGGTGACCTTCTTTCCTAGTGTGTTGATGCTCCCCATGATGTTCCGGGCGGCCTCCAACTCCCGCGCCTTATTCGCCTCCGCCTGTTTCGCCGCGACCCGGTCCCCAATCGCATTTATCCGGGCCAAAAGCTGTCGCGCGACTCGCTTCTCCGCGAGCGATTGCGCCTGCTCCATCTCTTTCGCGTGAGCATCTGTATCGAGAGAGCGCGCCTGTTGAACAAGTCCCCATGCTTTCCCCATGGCGGAGTCCAATCCCTCCGAAGCTTGCTCTAAAACAGCCAGTTCCTCTTCGGAATATTGGACCTGCATCGGATAGGAATCGAAGTCCTTGATCTTCTTGTATGCGCACGCATAAATGTCCTTTTTGCAATCAGGATCAGCCTCTAAGATTTTTGTCCGCTCCTCGAGCTTTTCCTTGTAATGGTCGATCATTCCCTGAATATCATCCGCCTCTGCCTTGCTCAGCCCGAAGATGTCTCTATTTTCCCAGACTTCTTTATGCGTATCGATTTCTTCTTGCTCGAAAAAACGCCTCTCGATCCCGCCGCCCGGCTTGACGATGTGCTTGAAGTGCGTGGACTCATGGAATAGCGTCGCGGCAAGGACTGCCGGACTCGTGAAAGCGTGCTGTGTGAATTCCGCCAGCCCATCCATGGACGTTTTCGCGCGCGTGACCATCCCTTTCCCGTCACGAGTCTGGGGAATCGGAGGGATTTTCACGAGACTGCCGTCATTTTCGCGAAGCGGGCCTCCGTCCGCCCCGCTCATGGGACGAACCTCCTTACGGGCCAGATAAACCGGAATGAACGTGATCTTTCTGCCCACCTGCGCATCGGGGATCTGATTATAGCCCTGCATGTTCTCAAGCGGCATGCCGTAGGCCTTCATGGCATACTTGATGGCCTTGTTGTAGGCGATGAACTGCTCTTTCTCCATCGCGGCTATGGCCCTGTCGGCTTGTGCGGACATTTCCGTGGAGAACCCTGGACGACTTCTCGCATCCAGTTGTTCTTTGCGCGTCAAGATTGCCTGTTCTTTTAATTGATTGCCCCGATCAATATGCCTTTGACACTGTAGCGCCCATTCAAGCTCTTGCTGTGTCGTCGGTATGTGGACCGCAAAAGCCGGGATCACGGATACAATCATGATCGACAGGAGAATCGTTATGCGGCCCCTCATTTCACTGCCTTTGGAAGCACATTGAATTCAATCCAAGGCGTCTTCATCTTGCGATGCGAGGGGTTAGACGACAAATCAATCATGATTCCGATCTTGCGAAGCGCTTCTCCCATGTTTGAGTAATCATAGACGATCCGGACTTTATATTTGCCGGGCTCCCTCAACGGATAGAAAAACAAGTCCTGAAATCCGCCCGGCCTGCCGCGCCAATCGCCTTGATGGATATAGGTCCCGCTGTTGAGGACATCCCCCGGCTCAAGCCAATAACCGTGGAATTCCTCTTCTTTTTCAATCGGGTAGACTTTCATGTGCGCTTCCAACGGTGAAAGCCCTTGCGCGCGAAGCTCATTGGTCTTCTTGGCCTCGTCCGGGGTCATGAAGACGATTTGATCGCTGAACGGATATCTCGCTTCGATCTCTTTCCCATCCGGGCCCACAAGCTCAAAATACAAGAACTTCCTCATCTTCGTTTGGTCATATAAAGCGATGTTCGTGAACTCGAGCCCCCTGTCCGTGATGCGAAGTTTTTCCTTGCCTATGTTTTCTAGATGAATCTGATACCGGAGCAGTTCCCTGCGGCTGCTCTTAATCTTGGTCTTCTCTATTCGCAGAGTCAATTTGATCGGGAAAGAGGAGACAGAAACCTCGGCATCGGCTTTGGCCTGCGTGGAAACGACAACGCCGTTGCCTTGCGTGGGCATTCCCAACACAGGGACCTTCGCAGGAGCAGGCTCCGCGGAATAACCTGCCGATGCGAGTGAAACTGCCAGAGCAAGAGCTCTCAAGGCCGTGAACCTATTCCTCATATCATCACCTTATAATCCTTCTGGAAACAGATTGAACCGCACGAGCCCTTTTTGTCGAAGTTCCGGCGCGTTCGGAGAGATGAAATCGAAGACCTTTTTCACGGACTCGAAGAGTTCTTTCATCGCGGCGTTGTCCGCAGGCTTTTCAGCCTCACCCTCCGACCCTATTGGTACCCCTCCGATGAAACTCCCGGCTCCCGAAGGACTTCTTTGATAGAGGAAAACGGCCTTGGGCTTATTGATCGTGATTATATCTCCGCCGGCGGGATCCACGCGGTCGAAATACACATTAATCACCAATTCCCCGAAACGCACTTCCGCCCGATGGGAAGCCTCTACTGAAACTATTTTTTTAAGTCCTGGAACGCCTGAAACCAATTCGCCCTCATTTGCTCGCAACGCGTTCATCACGCGATCAAAGTTATCTTCCTGATAATATGCCGGCCGATAGGGAGATCCCAGTTGGGAGAGTCGCAGGGGCGATATCTCGCGGCCCTCTCCGGCTGAAGGGACATCAAAGGACATCTTGTCCGCGTGAGGCCAGGAAATCGCGGAGAAGTCCTTTGAAAAGTCCTGTGCTCCAAGAAGAGGACAAAAACCTGCATGGGAAAATAAGATCACGGCTGCCAGACTCAAAAAAGACGCTCGGCAAAGAATACTCATGAATAGTTTCTCCAAACAAAAGATTCGCGAACAACAGATTGATTATAACTTCCTTCCACAATTCTGCACATGAGCACTATGGACCTGTTCCTTATGCAAAAGGTCCTGTGATTATGTAGGCCTTTAGTCCTATTGGTTCGCCCTTGTGGTTGGGGGTTTTCTTGGGGAACGGCAATGCAGTCCGGAAAAATCAGACATGGACAGGTTTGAGGCCAACTGAATTTTTCCGGCTAACGGAAGTCGCCCCAGCGCAGGTGCACGGCGGTCAAGCCCGCCAGGACCGCGGTCTCGGCTCGCAGCACGCGTCCGCCCAGGATCCAGGAGCGCGCCTTCCCTTCCAGCTTCTTCCGCTCGGCGTCCGAGAACCCGCCCTCAGGGCCGATGAGGAGCAGTATCCTTTTCGGGTCCGCGGCCGGGGCCTGCGTTTCCCCGGAAACATTGTCGAGGCAGAGGAACAGGTCCGTCTGCGTCGCGAACGGAGAGGCGAGGAAGGCGTCGAAGTCCATGGGCGCGCGCAGTTCCGGCAGGGAACTGCGGCGGCACTGCTTGGCCGCGCGTATGATCTGGCCGGGCCATGCATGAGCCTTCTCATGGTCTAAGTCCTGCGGGGGCACGGAGTGCTCGGTCAAAAGCGGGAGGATGCGGCTGACGCCCAGCTCCGTGGCCTTCTGCGCCACGAAGAGCATCCTCTGGCGTCCCAGCACCGCGCAGGCCAGCGTGATCTCCACGCAGGGCTCCGGCGAGACCGAGAGCTTCTCATACGGGACCGCAAGCCCGCCGTTCTCGCTGAGCTCCTTGACGCTGGCGCGGAAGAATATCCCCGCGGCGTCGCGCACGGTGAAAGCCTCTTTGGGATTCACCTCGCGCCGGATCAGCCTGCGGGCCAAGTCGGTTTCGATGCGAAAAGGCGTTCCCAATCCGAGCGAGGGAAGTTCGAGCGGGCCGTCTCCAGCGGCATCATAGCGGCCCTTCTGCGTCCGCTTCACGTCGGACTTCCTGTGGAAGAAATGAGTCATGGCTTTGTCTCCAGAACAGCGGTGTCCGTTCGAACGACGTTCCACAAGCGCGCTGAACGCGCGCGCGGGTTCTCCCGGACTTCCTCGGGCGAGGGCTTGCGCGGCTGCGGGGACAACGGCTGCCAGAGTCCGGCCGCGGCCTGCGCGCACAGCGCGCCGCGCACGAGCGCTTCCTCGCCGGAATGGAAGGTCAGGATCGCTGCGCGGCCTTTTGGACGCACGAGTTTCGGCAGATCCGCAAGCAGCTTCTCTAAGGCCTCGTACTCGGAGTTGACCGCGATGCGCAGGGCCTGGAAGGTCCTGGTCGCGGGATGGGGCGCGAAAGCATCCTTCTTCTTGAAGCGCCCCGGTCCCAGGTCTTTTGCGATGCCCACGGCCGAAGCGAGCTCTCCGGTGGTCTTGGGCGAACGCCCCTGGACTTTGAGGGCCGATAGCGTTGCCGCGATGGCCCAGGCGTCGGGTTCGTTGCCGAAGCCGGAGAGCGTTTCCGCGATCTGTTTCTCGCTCGCGCTTTCCAGCCATTCGGACGCGGTCTTGCCTTGCGAGCGGTCCATGCGCATGTCCAAGGGCTCATCGGTCTTAAACGACATCCCGCGCTCCGGCCGGTCGAGCTGCATGGAGGAGACTCCGAGATCCGCGAGCAGCGCGTCCACTCCGTCGATCTTGAGCTCGGCCAGGATCTTCGCGGCATCCGCGTAGTTGCTTTGACGCACGGCGATGCGAATGCCCTCGGCGAGCAGGCGCTTCTCCGTCCGGGCAAGCTCCTCGCCGTCGCGGTCTATGCCGATGACCGAGCCCTTGGGGCCTGCGCGGCGCGCGAGCTCCTGCGCATGGCCGCCCCAGCCGAGCGTGCAGTCGAGTATCACCGCTCCGGCCAGAGGCTCAAGGGCCGATAGGACTTCGCCGATCATCACGGGCAGATGCGCGCCTGCCGGAGTCGAGCCCCTGGCCTTGGCCTTGACGACTTCCTCCGGGAAGCGCTCCGGGGAGAGTTCCTTGTATTTTTCCTCGAAGCGGCGCGGGTTCTTTCCTTTGTAGCGGCCGCGCCGACGATGCTGAGTCAGGAGCTTGGCGATCGGGATATCCGCGGGAACAAGATCGTATTCGAGAAGCTTCGAGGACTCGACCCACTTGGACTGGTCGTGGTCGCTCAATCGGATTTCGCCGGAGAAGCCGCGCACCCAATGGGCGATGAGCTCGATCTCGCCGGAATCATAGGCGTGCCGGACGCGGGTGAATTCCTCGCCGATCTCGGCCGAGATGCCCAACTCCTCGCGCAGCTCGCGCGCGAGCGCGGCCGCGGAGGTCTCCCCGTCCTCGATGCGTCCTCCGGGGAACTCCCACTGTCCCGCGTGCTTGCGCCCCGGCCCGCGGCGGGCGAGGAAGATCATGCCCGAACGGATGATGACCGCTGCGCAGACAGGGACCATAGAATAGATTCTATGAAATTCTCCGACAGTGCCTGATGTCGCCCAGGCGAAGGCCGGGGTCCAGGCTTGCAGCTTAACGGCAGCGGCTGGATTCCGGCTTGCGCCGGAATGAGGAAGATTCGTTTTCCTTGTAAGGCGGGCGTTTAAATCATAAAGTGATATCGAGTTGCATATGATAGCGATGCCGTTTTGTTGTCTACCCAGCTTGGGGATGTATCGATAAGAAGAGCTTAAACCCTTCGACTCGCCAGGACGTTCTCCGGGCATCAGCCCGGAGCGGCGATAAGATTTTCCACATAGTCGGGATCGGGGCTTCAGCCGGAGGCTTGCAGGCTTTCGTGCAGCTTCTGGGCGCCTTGCCGGCCGAGCCCGGCATGGGCTTCGTGCTCTTCCCGCATCTGGCCCCCCGGTACGAGAGCCATCTGGCCCAGATACTTTCCCGCGCCACCAAGCTTGCGGTCCGCACCGTTCGAGGCGGGGAGAGCGTCTTGCCCGACCGAGTCTACATCGTCCCGCCCAACCGGGAGATGTTCATAAAAGGCGGGGTCCTGCATCTCTGCGCGAAATCCGGGCGCGGAAACCCCATCGACGGCTTCTTTGCCTCATTGGCCAAGGATCAAGGGAAGCGGGCGATCGGGGTCCTTTTGTCGGGAGAGGGCACCGACGGCACAAAGGGGATGCAGGCCATCAAGGCCGGCGGCGGCGCCACTTTCGCGCAGGATGAGAAGACGGCGGCGCACGCGCGCATGCCTCAATCAGCCGTCCATTCCGGCTGCGCGGACTTCGTCCTTCCTCCCGTGGAAATAGCCAGGAGGCTGGGAGGCCGATGGGGCGGCTCCGCGCGGGATCCGGTCCAGGCCGGCAAGCCGGTCAGGCCTGATTCCCAGGGGAAGGGATCGTTCAAAAGGATCTTGGCGCTTCTGCAGGCAGGCAAGGGCGTCGAGTTCGATCTTTACAAGCAGAGCATGCTGCTCAGGCGCATCCGAAGGCGCATGTCCATCAGGAAGATCGGCAACCTGGAGAGCTACATCCGCGAACTCGAGAAGAAGCCCGCGGAGCTGGAGGCGCTCTATCGAGACGTCTTGATATCCGTGACTTCTTTTTTCCGCGAGCCGGAGGCCTTTAAATCCTTGAAGAGCAAGGTCTATCCGCGGCTGCTGCGGCGCAGAGCCTCGAAGCCTTTGCGCATATGGGTTCCCGGCTGTTCCACGGGGCAGGAGGCCTATTCCCATGCCATCAACCTGCTCGAGTTCCTCGAGGCCGAGGGCGTCGATGTCCCTTTCCAGATATTCGCCACGGACGTGAATGCCTCCTCGATCAGAAAAGCCCGCGCCGGATTCTACCCCAAGGAGATCTCATCCGAGATCTCACCCGGGCGGCTGCGGCGCTTTTTCGTCGAGACGCAGGGCGGCTGGCAGATCGCGCCGGCTATCCGCGCACACTGCGTCTTCGCCCGCCAAAACCTGGTGCAAGACCCTCCTTTTTCCAACATCGACTTGATCAGCTGCCGCAACCTGCTGATCTATCTGGGGCCGTTCTTGCAGGAGAAGGCGCTGCGGATATTCCATTACGGGCTCAGGTCCGAGGGCATCCTCATGCTGGGCCGCTCGGAGGCCGTGGGGGATATGTCGGAGAGATTCTCTCCTCTGGATGCCAAGAGGAAGATCTATTCCAAGCGGACATCCTCTTTGCACGCGGACTTGGAGGTCGTCCTTCCCAGCCGGTTTTTGGGAACAGAGTCCGTTCCTATCGCGGAACACGGAGTCCTGGCGGCGGACGACCTGAACATGGATTCCGCCGATCCGAATGGAGGGCTTTCGGACATCCTGCCGGTGCGGTTCCGTCCTAACGGCGTCATCGTCAACGGGGACCTCGAGATCCTCCGGTTCATCGGGGACACGACCGCTTATCTGCGGCCCATGCCGGGCAAGCCGGGCCTGAATCTTCGCCGGATGGCTTCAGAAGAGCTGCTTCTGGAGCTTCGGGCCTCGATCTACATGGCGAAGAAGTCGGGGGGCAGCGTCCGAAAGATCGTGGAGAATTCTCGTTCTGCGGCTGGGGGCAGACGGATCCAAGTCGAAGTGATCCCCATCAAAGCCTCCAGATTCCACAAGGACCGCTATCTGATCCTTTTCGAGGATGCCCCTCAGGCGGAACCCGAGAAGAAGGCCGACATCCGTCCGCGGCTTGCCGTCGACAGCGCCCAGATCATGCAGCTCAAGGACGATCTGGCTGTTTCCGACGAGCATCTGAAGTCCATCATCGCGGAGCAGGAGTCCACCAACGCGCAGCTCAAGTCCGTCAATGGGGAGCTTCTTTCCGGCAATGAGGAGCTTCAAAGCATCAATGAGGAGTTCGAGACCGCCAAGGAGGAGCTTGAGTCCACCAACGAGGAGCTCATCGCCTCCAATGAGGAGGTCCGGCAAGGCAATGAGGCGCTGCGCCGCACCAACAACGATCTGACCAATCTCCTGGCGAACATCGATATCCCCATCGTCCTGCTGGCGCCGGACATGACCATCCGCCTTCTCACTCCCGCGGCCGAGAGGGAGCTGCGCATCTCCCGCGCCGAGCTCGGGCGCTCCATCCTTAACGGCCGCCTTCTTCCCCAGGCTTCCGACCTGGAGCGGATGCTCAGGCGGGTGATCCGGACCGGAGAGGCCGAAGGACGGCAGATCCGGCATAACGGCCGCTGGTATCATCTCTGGATAAGGTCTTACCGGACCGAGGATGGAGAGGCCGACGGAGCGGTGCTCGCCTTGTTCGATATAGAGGAAAGCAAGCGGACCGAGAAGGAGCTGCGGTCTCTGCATGCGCGCGTGGTGTCGGCCCAGGAGCTGGAACGCAAGCGCCTTTCCCGCGAACTGCATGACGGGATCGGCCAGATGCTCTCCGGCGTGAAGTTCAGGCTGCAGTCCTTGCCGGGGAAGAGCGGCGCCTTTTCCAAGGAGACTCGCGGGAGGATCACCGGCGTGACGCAGGTCCTCGATCGCGCCATCGCGGAGCTCCGCCGAGTCTCCCAGGACATGATGCCCTCGGAGCTGGAGGATCTGGGCCTGCAGCCGGCCCTGCATGCCCTTTGCCGCGAGTTCAGCAAGCGCTTGGGCGTTCCCGTGGATTTCCGGGCGGGAGCTTTGAAGAGCATCGCTCCGGCTCTGGCTCTGGCTATTTTCCGCATCGCTCAAGAGGCGATCAACAACGTCGCGAAGCATTCCCGCGCGACCCGGGTGAAGGTGTCCCTTTCGCGGATGGGCCGCGCGATCAAGCTGATCGTCAGCGACAACGGCCGCGGCTGTTCAGGCGTCCGGATGCAGACGGGGGGGCGGCTGCGCGGCGGGCTCGTCAATATCCGGGAGAGAGCCGCGTCCGTCGGCGGGTCCGCTGATTTTTATTCCAAGGCGGGACATGGGACCAAGCTCGTGGTTCGAGTGCCCTTCAACGGCGCGGGCAAGGAATGAAAGACATGTCTCCGGTCAAGATCAAGGTTTTTTTGGTGGACGACCATCCCGTCATAAGGGAAGGGGTGCGCGCGTATCTGTCCAGCCAGGCTTCCATCGAGGTGATCGGGGAGGCTTCCGACGGGCCTGAGGCTCTGGGCAAGGTCAAGAAGCTCTCGCCCGATGTCATCATCATGGATGTCAGCCTTCCGGTGATGGACGGCGGGGAACTGGCCAAGCGCTTGCGCCAAATCGTCCCCAGATCCAAGCTCTTGGCCTTCAGCATCCATGCCGCCGAGGAGTATGTGGTGAGGATGGCGCGGTGCGGCGTGCACGGCTATGTGATGAAAGACGAACCCACGGAACATCTGCTCGGCGCCATACGGCATGTTTTCAAGGGCGGCCTGCATTTCCCCGCCGACATGGCCGACGCGATCCTGGCTCCCGGCATGAAGGCTTCCTCGGCCGAAGAGAGCGCTTCCGCGCTGACCGAGCGGGAACGGCAGGTGCTTTCCCTTTTGGCCGAGGGCTCGACCAACAAGGAAGTCGCGCGCAAGCTGGGCATCAGCGTCCGGACCGCGGAAACGCATCGGGATCATTTGTCGCGCAAGCTCAAGATCAGCACGGTCGCCGGCCTCACCAAGTACGCCATCCAGCACGGACTGACCTCTCTCAAATAGCCCCTCTCTCCGGCTTACGTAATACTACCGAGCAGGCTAAGCAGAATTCCAAATAGCCGCCGCATCGGCGATGGGATAGAGTCTCCGCACAGGGGGTTCCCTATGCTGCACAGGGCAGGTTCTTTTCTTCGTGCGCTGAGCCTTGCGCTTATTTCCTCCATAGTTTTCACGAGCCTGATGGAAGCCTTTGCCGCCAAAGCGGCAGAGCCGCAGCGTCTCTCCGCCCAGGGAGAACGCGAACTGCGCGCCATCGTGGCCTCGGGGCGCCTGGAGACTCTTCAGTGGCCTCAGTTCGGAGACTATCAGGTCGAGCTCGGGGAATTCTACCGTTCCGAGGACTACTCCCTGGTCTGGGTGCGGGGATCGAGACCGACGGCGAAGGCCCGCGCCGTCATCAAGCTCCTGCAGGCGGCCGACAACGAAGGCTTGCTCGCCAAGGACTACGACAAGCCTCTGTGGAAGGCTCGCCTCGCACGCCTGGACCGTCGCGTCCGCCCCGCCTCGGAGTCTGAGCTTCTGCGCTTCGACCTGGCGCTCACGATCTGCGCGATGCGCTACATCCTGGACCTGCACCTGGGCCGGATCAATCCGCAGCGTTCCCCCTCCGCTTTCGATGTCGAGCCGGATATCCGCGGCCCTTCGGATTTCCTCCGGAAACGCATCGTGCCCGCGCAGGATGCCGCAGCGGCGCTCAGCGCTTTGGAGCCTCCGTTTCCCGCCTATCGCCGCTTGGTGAAGGCCGTTGGGCGGTACAAGGAACTGTCCAGCCGGGATGACGGCGAGCCGCTCAATGCTTCCGTCCTGATCAAGCCTGGGGACCGATACGCAGGCGTGCCGCGGCTCACGCGCCTCTTGAGCCTGCTGGGAGATCTTCCGCCGCAGGCCGCTTCGGATGCGGACCCTGGGCTCTATGCGGGGCCGCTCGTCAAGGCCGCGAAGCATTTCCAGCGCCGCCACGGGCTGGCTCCCGATGGAGTGCTGGGAAAAGAGACGCTCCGCCGGCTCAACACGCCGTTGGATCAGCGTCTGCGGCAGCTCCGACTCACCTTGGAAAGGTGGCGTTGGCTGCCGCACCGTTTTTCCCGGCCGCCCATAATCGTCAATATCCCCGAATTCCGCCTTTACGCCGGCAGCGAGCCGCCGCAGAAAGTGGTGGTCGGCATGGCTTTCGAGCACGAGACTCCTGTTTTCTCGAGCATGCTGACCGACGTCGTGTTCCGTCCCCCATGGGATGTACCCATGAGCATCCAGCGCGAGGAACTGGTGCCGGAGATTGAAAAGGACCCTTTATATTTGGAGAAACACGGCTTTGCGGTCATCGATGAAAAAGATGCCGTCGTCAGCTCGGGCGCGATCAGCTCGGCGGTCTTGGACCGGCTTCGGGAGGGACGGCTTTCTCTCCGTCAAAGGCCCGGCCCCGGCAATTCGCTGGGGTTGGTGAAATTCCTTACGCCCAATACTCACAGCGTTTATCTTCATGGGACTCCTTCGAGGCAGGGCTTCCGGGAATCGCGTCGGGACTTGAGCCATGGCTGCATCCGTGTCGCGGATCCCGAGGCGCTGGCGGCCTGGGTCCTGTACGGCCGGCCCGAATGGACGCCCAAGCTCATCCGGGCAGCCATGGAGGGGACAGAGACGATAACGGTCAAGCTCACTTCGCCGATCCCCGTGTTCATCCAGTACGGGACCGCGGCGGTCGGGGAAGACGGCGAGGTCCGCTTCTTTGACGATATCTACAGCCGCGACGCGGCGGAGGGAGCGGCATTCGAACAGCGGGCGCGGAGGTAAGGCGTCTAAGTCACCAGCGCCGCACGCGGCCGATGTCGACGTGGAGGAAATCGGAGCCGGCATAGTATCCCACGCCTCCGCGCCGAAGCGCGAGCGCGGTGTCGCGCAGGCGCGAGGTCCGCACGCCCGGCAGGCGGATATCGACGGCCTCCGCCGCCATGTGCAGGCTGTTCCTGGCCACCGCTGAACTGCGGCTCCGGAGCCATTGATTGCTCCCCGGCGTGCGGTACCCGCAGATGACGGCGATCTCGGCTTGCGGCCGTCCCACTTGGGCCGCGAGTTCGGCGAGCAGGTCGAAGAGCCGCGGATCGTAGTGCTTGACCTTGTCCACCCGATAGTCGCGGAGGAATCGGTCGAGCTTCGCCAAGGCTTGAAGATCGTAGGCTTCTCCCCTGCGGTAGACCACGTCGAGGCGCTCGTGGGTATGGGTATTGAACAGTCGCAGACGGTACTCTCTCGGCGCCGGGAGCGTCCCGGAAGCAAGGGAGCAGGGCAGGAAGAGAACCGCCAGAAGAAGGTGTCTCATACCCACCTATAAGCGTAACAGGGATTCTCCGGTATTGCCAGGGCGTGATGGGAATCTTACTTATAGCCGCGCGTATAACTCCGCATAGCGGGCGGAGGCATGGGAAGAGTAAGGTGTCGATAGGGGTGCAGGCTGAAAGCCCCGCCGAGCGGATAAGAGGGGAAAGGAATCGATGAGAAAAGTATTGTTCTTTATTTGCATGTTCGCGGCTGGAGCTGGTCCGCTGTGGGCCCAGAAGACGGGCGATTACGGGGCGGGCGTCATCCTCGGCAACCCGACGGGCGGTACGGCCAAGCTTTGGCTCAATGAAAATCAGGCGCTGGATGCCGGTCTCGGCTTCAGCACGGACTTTGCTCTGTATGGCGACTACTTATGGCACGGCTGGAAGGTCCTGCCCCAGCCGGCCGAGGGCAGGCTTCCCGTCTATCTGGGGCTGGGCGCCCAGATCAGGACCGTGTCTCCCGAGGAATTCGGACTGCGCACGGTCGTGGGGATCGCCTATTGGCTGCCGAGAAATCCAGTGGAGATATTCTTCGAGCTCGCCCCCGTCTTCCGCCTGACGCCCGGCAAGAGCATCGGTCTGGACGCAGGCATCGGCCTTCGCTACTACTTTCTAGGACGCTAAGCTGCATATAAGCAGCGCCGCCGCCGGCGGTCCCTGCTGGAAAGACGACGACCTGATCCATGTCTTCGGGACTCCCGTCCGGTGCGGCGGGAGTTCCGGCAGATTTGGAATGGAGATCAGATGAAAATCATCAGACTCAGTGCATCGGCGTTTGCCGTTCTCTTGGCGCCGCTTTTTGCGTTCGCCCAAGACAACGGCGGATCAAGCGAGCGTGCGAACCCAGTGATGCCTTCCGTCTCGGATGTTTCACCTGCCAAACCCGCTGTTTCGGTCGTCAAGACCAAGAAAACGGTTCGCGGAAAGACCGCGATCAAGAAGGGCGCGAACCTGAAAAAAAAGAGCAAAGCGTTAGAAAAGCCGGGCCGGCGGCGCGCAAAGCATGGCTCGATGCTGAGGGAGAAGGGCGAGGCGCTGGGCGGCGGGGAAAATGAGCGGCTTGAGAAGGACGCCGAAAGGCTGAAGGCTCATGGCGAGAGGGAGAAGCTGCGCGGAGAGGTTCGTGAAAAACGCGGTGAGGCGGATCGCGGACAGAGCCGCCGCCGCTGATGTTCTTGCCTGTCGGGATCTTGTGTCTCCTGTTCCTATGGCCTTTCATGGCTTGGGCCGGGGATCTTAGCGAGTTGAAGGGGGTTCCGATCGATCTTCTGCGCGGCGTGAGGGAAGAGGCCCGGCCCGAAGGGCTGCTGACGCTGCTGGCGGCCGGGACCGGCGCAAGCATCGCGCGGTATGGAAAGACGACGACCTTCGATGATTTCCGCATTGCCGACGCCCAGCAGAGTCATGCGACGCTTGGCAAGCGAGGCGATGATTTCGGGGCCGTTATCGGATACCCCGGCTATCTCATGGCGGTCATGGGCACGACCTATTTCGCGGGCGGGTATGCCGACGCTTCCCCGGTGCAGGAGTTCGGATTGCTGGGCTTCGAGGCGTTGTCGTTGGCCGGGATACAAACGCAGATCCTCAAACTCAGCGTTCGCCGTATACGTCCGGACAGCACCGACCGAACCGCGTTCCCATCAGGCCATACTTCGGCATCGTTCTCCTTGGCCGCGGTGGCGGCATCTCAATGGGGCTGGAAGGTCGGCGTTCCCGCCTGCTTATTGGCGGGCTTCGTGGGCTATACGCGCGTGGATAGCAGGAGTCACTATTTCTCGGATGTCTTGTTCGGGGCCGGAGTGGGGATCGCCTCCGGACGGGCAGTCTATAAGGTCCGTCGGCATGCGCAGCCCGACCGATATGCTTTCGCGCCGTTCGTCTCCCCCGGCGGCGGAGGAGTAACGGTATTCTTCTGATGAAAACGATTATTCATGCGAGCCTCAGTATGGCTTTGATTCTGTTCCTGGTTCCGGCCTTGCAAGCCGCCGAAGTCCAGCGGTTCCAATGGGACGAGAGCCGCCCGAGGTTCAGGACATCGGAATATGTCGTCACCGGGCTGGCGCTGGCCGGTTCTGCCGTGAATTTCTATCTGATCCCTCCTCCTCGATCACCGGTCTGGAAAGGAGAGATCCTGTTCGACAAGGGCGCCCGGAACACTCTGCTGATCCGCTCCGAATCGAGCCGTGACGGCGCGAAAACACTTTCGGATATCTTGACCTTTCCGTTGATAGGATACGCCATGGCGGATGGCCCGATCGCTGCCGGCTGGACCGGCGGGAACAAGGACACAGCTATCCAATTGTCCCTGATCAACGCGGAGACCTTCGCCGTCACCGAAGTCCTTAACTTGACGGTTTCGAATATGATCCCGAGAAGGCGCCCGGAGGGCGCCGTGTGCGATCCAAACACGCAGTACGACCCGCATTGCGTGAAAAGCTTCTGGAGCGGACACACGGCCAACGTATTCGCCGCTGCTTCTCTGATCTGCGCCGAGCATGAAGCCTTGGATCTGTACGGCGGCAAGGCTGATGCGGCCGTCTGCGGGGCTTCGCTGGCGGCCGCTTCCGGCATCGGCGTCTTGAGGATCGCGGCCAACGATCACCATGCCTCGGATGTCATCGTCGGGGCCGCGGTCGGGGCCGCGACCGGATATTTGATGCCGAATCTTCTGCACTTCAAGGCAAAAAAATCCGGCTACCAGCTCGGCTACTTGATCCCCAATGCCGGGCCTAACGGCGGAGGACTCACCTATGTCAGGACTTGGTAGGTGAGCCTCTTGCCGCTGTTCCTCTGGGGCTACGGCCGGCGCTATTCCCGAGGATATGAGCCGCGTACGGACAGCGAAAAGAAGCCTATTGAGGAGTTCCGGCGCTGATGAGAAATCTTGGAATCCTTATTTTTATTTTTCTTCCCATGAGAGCCCATGCCCTGCCGCCCGCGGGGAAAACACCTCCAGACGTCGGCATCCTGCAGGCCGAGACCCGGGCCTCTTCAACCACCCCCGATAATGTCGGCCCCACCTCTCCTGACCGCGTGCTCCCAGGCGAGCCGGTCAAGCGCAAGAACTACTTCATCCCGGCTCTCGAGATCCCGCTGTTCCAATCGGCGCTCAATGGGGTCGACCGTCTTATTTATGGAGAAACAGACTACGGCTCGACCTGGAATAGCGGCTGGCGGCACGTCCGACGCGGTCCCTGGGTGGTCGATCAGGATGACTTTGCGATCAATCAACTCGGGCATCCTTATCAGGGTTCGATGTACTACGGCTTCGCGCGCGCCTCGGGCCTTAACTTCTGGGAGGGATTGATCTACAGCAACGTGGGAAGCTTCATTTGGGAAACCTACGGAGAAACCACCGATCCCTCCATCAACGATCAAGTCGCCAGCGGCACGGGCGGACCTTTTATAGGAGAACCTCTTTTCCGGATGGCGAATCTTGTCCTGGAGGGAGGCGAGGGCCCGCCTGGTTTTTGGCGCGAATTAGGAGCAGGATTCATCTCGCCGCCCACGGCGCTCAATCGTCTCCTTTTCGGCGAGCGCTATACGCCGATACTGAAAAGCCGGAATGCGGCGACTTTCACGCAGGTGCAGGCCGGCGCAAGCGTGAACTCGACGGTCAGGAATCCGCGCAGCGCCGATGAGGTCGGCCGCAACGCGGCCGTCGGGAACTTCGCCATGGCTTACGGCCTGCCCGGGCAGCCGGGCTATCTTTATCTGCGGCCCTTCGACTATTTCACCTTCGAATTGAACGGCCTGCGCGAAAACCATACCGATTTCTACAACATCATGACTCGCGGCCTTTTGTTCGGACAAAAATACGAGTCAGGAGACGACTATCAAGGCGTATGGGGCCTCTATGGGTCCTACGATTATCTTTCTCCGCAAGTCTTCCGGTTCTCCACTACGGCTGCATCTTTGGGGACCACCTTCCAGTGGCGGCTCTCGCAAAAGGTCGCGCTCCAGGGCACGGCCTTGGGCGGGATCGGCTACGGCACGGCCGGCACCATCGTGCCGCTGGGCGACGAAAAGGATTTCCATTACGGCGCCGCGCCGCAGGGTTTGCTCGCGCTGCGCTGCATCTTCGGGAAGCTCGCCATGCTCGACGCGACCGCGCGGGGCTATTACCTCAGCGGCGTGGGTTCCAGCAGGGCGCACGGGGTCGAGGAGCTCGCCCGCCTCAATGCCTCCTTTATCGTCCGGATATACGGACCGCATGCCCTGGGGATCAATTATCTGCTGACAAGCCGGGAGGCGCGCTACTCCAGCGCGAGCCTTCCGGCCAGGCACCAGTTAGTCGAGACCATCGGCCTCGCCTACAACCTGATCGGAGACATCCATTTCGGCGCGGTGAATTGGGAACGGAACTAATGCGAAAGGAGGTCTTATGAAAATACTGATCAATATCCTGGTCAGCAGCGTGGCCGTGTTCGTGACGGCCCGCCTGCTCCCGGGGGTGACGGTCGAAGGATTCGGCACTGCGATCGTGGTTGCGGTCGTTCTGGGGTTGGTGAACGCGTTCCTCGCTCCGGCGCTGCTTCTGCTGACCCTGCCGCTCAACATGCTGACTCTGGGGTTGTTCACCTTCGTCATCATCGGCATGCTGGTGATGCTCACGGCGCATGTGGTGCCGGGGTTCCGTGTGGCCGGCTTCTGGTGGGCATTGGCCTTCGCGCTCGTGCTTTCGGTCATCAACGCTTTTTTCCATGGGATCCAGAGCCTTTAGGCGCCCGGATGAACGGCTCTCCTGCGGTGCCCATGCTGACCAGGCGGGCCCATTTCATCACCTTCTTGGGCGCGCTCCTCGCTTGTGTCGCCGTCGTCCTATGGATGGTGGGGCCCTATCTGCTCTCGCTGTTCTTGGGCGGGACCCTGGCCATGCTGGTTTATCCGGTGTATCAACGGTTTCGGGCGCGGAAATGGGGTCCGCGGCTGGCCGCGGCCGCGGTCACCGCGCTCATGCTGCTGTTGGTCATCGTGCCGCTGACCGGTTTCTCGATCCTGGCTGTAAAACAGGGGATCACCGTCGGGCAGGAGCTTGGAGGGCTCAAGGAATTCTCCCCGAAGGCGATCACCGTCGTCTTGAGCCGCCGGCAGTTGGTCAGGATGGTCGTCGGCGACCCGGGGCAGGTCAATGCGCGGCTTAAGAGCGCGATCCAGGCCGCCGGACAGTTCACCCACGCGGCTGTCCTGAAGCTGGGCAAAGGCGTCCCGGAATTCCTTCTCCAGCTTGTCTTGGCCCTGATCGCCTTCTTCTTCTTCCTGCTGGACGGGGAGAGGTTCATGGACTGGCTCCTCGGTCTCGGCGCGCTCGATCGCAGCGTGCAGGAGCACTTAGTCGAGTCGTTTCGGGACACCACGATCTCCGCCGTCCTGGCGGGTCTCGCGGCCGCCGCTTCCCAGGCCGCCATGATCGTGACGGCATTCCTGCTCCTGGATGTTCCTGGGGCGTTTTTGGCCGGAGGACTGACGTTCATCTTCGCATGGATTCCCATGGTGGGAAGCGCCCCGGCTTCTCTGGCGGGGCTGCTCTATCTCTACGTGCAGGGGTCGGCGATCAAGATGGCCTTGATGATGGCGCTGGGGCTCGCGGCGAGCGTCGTGGACAATATGGTCCGGCCCATGGTCCTCAAGGGCCGGGCCGGCATGCATCCGCTGGTGGGGCTTGTCGCCATTATCAGCGGCATCCAGATGTTCGGGATGCTCGGCGTCTTCATCGGACCGATCCTATCGGCGATGCTGCTCTCGCTTCTCAGGAGTTGGCCGGTCATCGGAGGAGGATTCGGGATAGGCTCGAAAGCATAGAGACGGATGGGTGAGCGGCTATACGCAGTTCATGTCATCCGCGGGGCTTCAAGAAACAACGGTGACGGCGATCAAAGGAGGGCGTACCATGAAAGCAATGCGTTCTATATCTCTGATGGCGGCAGCGGTGGGATTGCTGGCGTTGAGCGTGCCTGTGCATGCGTCGAAGATGGACAGCCGCATCGAGTTCTCCGCCAGGGAGTCGTATGTGTTCAGAAACTTGCTTCTGGGGGATGATATCAAGGTCGAGTCCAAAGACGGCGTCGTCACCTTGACGGGGACCATCGCCGAATACTTTCACAGATCATTGGCCCAGGAGACCGTCACGGACATCCCCGGCGTCAAGAGCGTGGACAATAGGCTGGAAGTCAAAGGCGCGTCTCCCACCGCGAACTCGGACGCATGGCTCCGCGATAAAGTGAAAGCCGCGCTTCTGTTTCATCGGAGCGTGAGCGCCCGCACGACCGAGGTCGACGTCAAAGACGGCATCGTGACCCTGCGAGGCGATGCCGCAAGCCAGGCGCAAAAGGAGCTGACTGCCGAATACACCCGGGATATCGACGGGATCAAAGACATCAAAAATGAGATGGTCGTGTCCGCGGTTTCGGGGAAGACGCACCGGACGACGGGCGAGAAGATCGATGACGCTTCTATCACCGCTCAGGTCAGGATGGCCCTGCTGCTCCATCGGTCGACCAGCGCGCTCAATACCACTGTCGCAACGAAGCGCGGCGTGGTCGCGGTGGGCGGCAAGGCCAAGAATACGGCCGAAAAGGACTTGGTGACCAAGCTCGTCGAAGACGTGAACGGCGTGAAGAGCGTAAAGAATCGGATGGCCGTCGAGTAATCCGAGCAAGAGATATTGCATCGATGCCTGCATGAGGCATGGCCCCGAAATGGGCCGGACTCATGCAGGCCTCTTTTTTCTTCAGGGGCCGAAAGCTTGTCCCGCCAGGATCGAAAGGGACCAGCGCGAGCGGCTTTGGTTGCTGCTGAGCGCGTAAGCCAGATCGATGCGCACGGGGTCGTTGCTTCCCGAGCGCGACGGCGCCAGGCGCAGTCCCACGCCCACGCTGTTCTTGAGGTCGGCCAGTTTGATCGAGCTCGACGAAGGCCACACATACCCCGAGTCGTAGAAGGCGACCGCGCCTACGTCGAGCAGCCGCCACAGTTCATCCCAGATGAAGATGCGGTCCTCGATATTGAACAGGAAGCGGCGGCTGCCTGAGAACTGGCTCAGGCCGTAGCCGCGCAGGCCGTTGACCTCGCCTAGGGTCAGGGGCGCCGCGGGGTCGAGATGCCAGCCAAGGTCCAGGGAGGTGTGAAAAGCCAGCGTCTGGTATTTGATGCCGCGCACGAAATACGATGCGCCCAACGAGGCGATACGATTGCCGTTGCCGCCGTTGACATACTTCGAGCTGTAGCCGGAATTCAAGAGCAGGAGCTGTTGCGACCAAGTGAAGCCCTTGCGCATGATGATGCCGGGCAGAATCTGCGATTCGGTAGTCGACAAAGGGCGGAAATCGGGAGCCCATGACACGGTCGGGAAGACCCCGAATCCAAGATTATAGTCCTCATCGTGCGTGAATCTCTGTATGCGGCGCACCGTGATGAAGTCCAATTCCTCCCAATCCCCGCCGAGTTGAAGGAAGCTCAACTGCTCGCTCTCAGGGATCGGGCCGGAGGGTTCGCCTGTGATCGCGCGGAAATGGGCGTGGCGGGTCAACAGGCCGAGCTTGACGTGCCGCGTGCGCTCCGTCGAGGTCGCGATGGCGATGCCGTAGCTGATCCCGGCCTCGCCTGCGTCCTTGCGGACCGTGCCGACCGAGGTCTCTCCTGAATAGGTCGAGGCGGTGTTCTCCGCGTAGTTCGCGGTGCAGCCGAAGGCCGCGTGCGCGATCGAGGCGTAGAAGGGGCGGTTCAAGGCCAGCGAGTAGCTCGCGCTTCCCGGTGATGATTCCGCGCGCATCGAGTATTCCAAATGCTTGCGGCCCAGGAACTGAGGATCCTTCCAAGCGGCGGATTTGGATGCGGAGCCCCCGTCGCGGCTGTAGACGGCGGAGACCGTCTTGCCCCAGCCCAATAGATTGTGGTCCGCGAACCCCGCTTTCCCGCTGGCCACGCCGCCGGCGCGCTTGAAGTTCGCGATGACCTCGAGCGTCCAGGAGTCGTAGGTGCGCATGATCACGTCAACGCCGCCGTTCTTGTTGACCTTCGCCTCGGCTTCGGCGTGCCGGATGAAGGGCAGGAGCCGGAGATTGCGTTCCGTCTCCGCGACCAAGGCCGCGTTGTAGCGGTCGCCGACCGCGAAGAGCAGTTCTCGTTCGATGACGGTATCGCGCGTCTGGATGTGGATGCCGTTGGCGGCCCGATATAAGAGTTTGTTTTCGGGGGGGGAGTCCGTTTCAAAGACATCGTGGGTCTCGATCTTTATCGAGGAGATGATGAGGCCCGCGGGCAGGCGGATGGCCGCGCGCGGCGCCGCTGCCAGCGGCGCCGCGTGCAAGCAGAGCAGCAAGAGCAGAGGATGCAGAGCGGCTATTTCAACTGCTTGCCGATATGCGTCCAGGCTTTCTTGAGCTCTTCAGTCACATGCTTGAGTTCCGAGGCGCTGACCCGTCGGACTCTTCCGTAGCGGGCCGCGGTCTCTTCAACGATGGAGTTGAAGGCTTTCTCATCGACTTCCTTCATGTTCTCCATCTTTTCCAGGACCTCTCCCTTCGTCTTGAGGACCCAGCCTTCGATCGCCGCGCGATTCTTGGCGCCCCTTTTGCCGTAGAGGAAATAAGCGCCGGCCGCCGCGACGGCCATCCCGATGCCTGCTCCCACGATCTTGTCCCTGGTCTTCATCGTCCCTCCTTATATGTCAGGCTGCCTGAAAATCGAGGGTATCGGCATGGGTCATGGCAGCTGCGTTCATGCGGATACAGTACTCTTCCCGCTCATTTGGCCGCTATACGGAGTTCTACCTTTCTGGATGCGTATAATTACGCATTGGCGCAAGATATTCAGATATCTAGAATTCAAAACGCGTCCGGCCGCATATCCGAAAACAGAGGGGATATCGGGCCGGACCGAACAGGAGATGAAAATGAACAAGGCACGGGAAATCGGAGCGCAGACGGTCATCGCGGGGATCGCCGTGGAGTATCCTCGCGAGAGAGAATGCATCACCGGCCGCGAATACACATTCCGCGTCGCGGCGAAAGAGGCGAGCCGGGTGGAACTCTCGATCGATGAGGGCGAGTGGCGGACCTGCCGCCAGGCCGACGGTCATTGGTGGTATGACTGGTCGGGCTATATGACGGGAAAGCATCAGGCCGTGGCCAGGATCCAGCCGCAGAACGACGGGCAAAAAGACACGTCCCGGGTCTGCCGCTTCAGGGTGGAATTGCCTTAAGCGCAGTCAAGGGATCAAAGCCCGATCTGGCCGGCCGGTATTGGAGAAGCGAAGGCGCGGACCAATAACGGCCGGCCCCATCGGGGAAGCGTTTTTTATCGGAGATCCGCGGAAGCTGCCGTTCGCAAGCCGTCAGGACCCATGCTGCCCCCTGCGGGCAAAAAAGAGGAGCGAAGATATGCTGTGTGACTTTCTTTTCGAGCATCGAGAGAAGATCCTGGCCTTGACCAAGGAAAAGACCGCCGCCATATCCGAGGCGAGGCCGAAGTCCGAGGTCCTGGAGAGAGGCCTGCCTATTTTCTACGACCATCTCATCTCCGTGCTGAGGGAGGAAGGGGTTCCTCGCTGCGAGATCCACGCCAAGACCTCCGTGCCGGCGACCTCCGAACACGGCAAGGAACTGCTGCGGCTCGGCTACACCGTGTCGCAGGTCGTGCATGGCTATGGGGTCATCTGCCAGGCGATCACGGAGACGGCGGACAACCTGCGCATCGGGTTCGGCGCAAGGGAGTTCAGCGTGCTCAATCTCTGCCTGGACAAGGCCATCGCGGAGGCGGTCACGGAATTCGAAAAAGTCCGCGACACTCAGTCCGATTTCGAGGAGATCAAAAGGCTGGGATTCTTCACGCATGAACTGCGCAATGCCCTTTCCAGCGCCAGCTTGGCCTTCCACCTGATCAAAGAGGGCGCCGTCGGCACCCATGGCAATATGAGCGGGGTGCTGGAAAGGAATCTTCGCCGCATGCGGGACCTCATCGACGGCGCTTTGTCGGAGGTGCGCATGAACAGCGAGCCGCTGCTGGACCGTCGTTCGCTCTCGCTCATCGACGTGGTCCAGGAGGTCGAAGCCACGGCGGTCTTGGTCGGCCGTTCCAGGGGGGTCCGGCTGTCCGTGCAGGTCGACCCCAAGCTTCAGGTCCATGCCGACCGTCAATGCCTCATCTCCGCGGTGGCGAACCTGGTTCAAAACGCGATGAAGTTCACGAAGCCCGACACGGTCGTTTCGCTCTTGAGCCGGGAGGACGACAAGCACGTCATCCTCGACGTGGAAGACTGCTGCGGCGGGCTCTCGGACGGGCATGCCTCGGAGCTCTTCATCCCTTTCGTTCAAAAAGGCGCCGACCATACGGGCTGCGGACTCGGGCTGGCGATCAGCCGGCGCGCTATCGCGCGCAACGGCGGAGACATCTCGGTGAGCAATATCGCGGGGAAGGGATGCGTCTTTTCCATAGCGCTTCCCAAGCCTTCCGAGCAGCCTGCGCATCCTCCAAGGTCCGCATCCGACGCGCTGCCCGCCGAGTCCGATAGCGGCCGTCGCCGGAAGGCATAGCTATCGAATTCAAGGACTACTACGCGGCTTTGGGGGTGAGGAAGGACGCCTCCGCCGACCAGATCAAGCAGGCGTACCGGCGCTTGGCCAAACAGCACCATCCCGACCTTCACCTCGACAAGGACAAGGCCCGCGCCACGGACAGATTCAAGGAGATCAATGAGGCCTACGAGGTTCTCTCCGATTCCGCGAAAAAGTCCAAATACGACCAGCTCGGCCCGGGTTGGGATGCCGCTCAGGCGCCTCCTGCTGCTTCCGGCGCGAGCGAGAGGCGCCAGGACTTCCGCAAGGGAGCCGAGGGGGAGTCCTTTTCAGGCTTCAGCGATTTCTTCGAGACGGTCTTCGGGCAGTCTGGAGTCCAGGGATTCGGGAGGGGCGAGGAATTCGAGGGCGGCCCTGGGAAAGGGCAAGACGTTGAAGCCGAATTCGCGCTCTCTCTTGAAGACTCCCTCCTGGGCGGAGACAAAAAGATATCCATCCTCGCGCCGACGCTTTGTCCTGCTTGTCGAGGCTCGGGGCGCCAAGGCGGCCGCTTCTGTCCGGCTTGCGCGGGCGTAGGCGAGGCCAGGCAGGAGCGGTCGATCACCGTGCATCTGCCCAAGAATATCCGAGACGGCATGCGGCTTCGGCTGCGGGGCCAGGGCGGCGCCTCCTTCCGAGGCGCGCCTTCGGGGGACCTCTTCCTCAGCATGCGTCTGCTCCCGCACCCTGACTATAAGGTCTTAGGCAGCGATCTGGAGGCCGCGGTGAGGGTGATGCCCTGGGAAGCTGCCCTGGGCGCAGAGATCGCAGTCCCCACCTTGGAGGGCGGACTGCGCATCCGCATCCCTGCCGGAACGCATTCCGGCCGGAGGCTGCGCATCGCGGGCAAGGGGCTGGGCAAGGAGGGAGGCTCCAGGGGCGACCTCTATGCAGTGGTGCGCATCGACATCCCCGAGCGCAGCAACGAGCGCATGGAGCGGCTCTATCGCGAACTGCGGGAGGCCGGAGCATGAGTTCCGAGCGGCTCGTGACGCTGGCGGCTCTCATGGGGATCGAATCAGATTTTCTTGAGGAGTGCGTTCTGTACGAGGTCATCGATCTGGAGGACTCTTCTGAGATCAGTTCCGGTTTGAGTCCCTCTCAGTCGGCCCGGCTCAGGCGTTTGCAAAGGCTCTGCCGGAGCCTGGACATCGATGTCTTTGCCGGCTGCATCATTCTGGACCTTCTCGACCGAATGGAAGAACTGCAGCGCGAGATCGATAGTCCTCGGATTCGGCGGATCGGGTAACTTTAAGCCTCCTGTCCGGTCTCGCTGAAGAACGACTTGCGCAGCCATAGGGCCACGTTCACCAGGCCGATGAGCACCGGCACCTCCACGAGCGGGCCGATGACCGCGGCGAAGGCCGCGCCGTGGCCGATGCCGAAGGTGGCTACTGCGACCGCGATGGCGAGCTCGAAGTTGTTTGACGCGGCTGTAAATGACAGCGACGTCGCCACGGAGTAGCGCGCTCCCGCGCGCTTGCTCAGGAAGAACGAGACCGCGAACATGACCAGGAAGTAGATCAGGAGCGGCACGCCGATGCGCAGGACGTCCAGCGGCGACTCCACGATGCGTCGTCCCTGGATGGAGAACATCACCACGATGGTGAACAGCAGCGCGATCAGGGTGATTGGGCTGATGGCTGGAATGAATCGGCCGTGATACCATTCTTTCCCGCGTGCCGAGACCAGCGCGAAGCGCGTCGCCATTCCTGCCAGGAAGGGGATGCCCAGGTAGATGAACACGCTCTTGGCGATCTCGGCCATGGTGATGTTCACCACGGCTCCGGCGAGCCCCAGCTTGGCGGGCAGCACGGTGATGAAGAACCAGGCGAAGACCGAGAAGAAGAGCACCTGGAAGATGGAGTTGAAGGCAACCAGGCCCGCGCAGTACTCCGTGTCGCCTTGGGCGAGTTCGTTCCAGACGATGACCATGGCGATGCAGCGCGCCAGGCCGATCAAGATGAGTCCGATCATGTACTCGGGATAGTTCCGCAGGAAGAGCACCGCGAGCACGAACATCAGGACCGGTCCGATGACCCAGTTCTGGATGAGCGAGAGCGCCAGGATTTTCTTGTCCGCGAACACGCGGCCGAGCTCCTCGTAGCGCACCTTGGCCAGGGGCGGATACATCATGAGGATGAGCCCGATGGCGATGGGAATCGAGGTCGTGCCCACGCTCGATGCCGCGTTAAACGAGGTCACCGCAGTCGGGAAGAGCCAGCCTAAGCCCACGCCCGCGGCCATGGCCAGGAATATCCATAGAGTCAGCCAGCGGTCCAGAAAGGATAGTTTCGATGCAATCGTGGGTTCACAGTTCATTTTGCGTTCTCCTGGGGGATGAGGATGAGCGGCAGGCGTTGCCCGTGCGGAGGAAGAGGGGCTGGTTCTTGCTCATAGGATGTGAAAAATATGTCCGAGGCTGAAATATATGCCAAGCAAAACGAGGACTGTTCCCGTGGCGGTTCGCGTCCAGCGTTCCAGCACGGCGGTCCGTTCATAACTCTTGGCCAGGGAGGCTGTTCCTCCTGCGATGGCGGCCGCAAAGAGGAGCACAGGCAGTCCTGTTGCGATTCCGTAAATGAACGGCAGAAAAGCGAAGGAGCGGCTCTTGATGGCCAGCGGGATGAGCGCGCCGAAGAAAATGGCGGCTGAAACAGGGCAGAAGGCCAACGCCAGGAGGAAGCCCAGACCGGCCGAGCCCAGGGCGCCGCTGCGGGCAAGTCTGGAGGTCCAGGCTCCACTTGGCCGCCACCCCCCGAATTCAAAGGGTAGGAGGTCCAAGAGGACCGCGCCGGTCAGGACGAGGATCGGTCCAAGGACCTTGTTGATATGGCGCTGTAGGAAGTCCGAGAGTATAGGGACGGACAAGCCGGCTGTTGCGATAAGCATGGCGAGCCCGGCGTATGCCGCGGCCCGCCCAAAGGAATAGGCCGTGCCGTAGGCCGCGGCTTTTCTGCCGGAGGGGCCGCTGCGCAGGCAGAAAGAGAGGGCAGCGATGTTCGATGCCAATGGGCAGGGGCTGATGGATGTCAGTATCCCGAGCCAGAAAGCCGTTGCCGCTTCTATCATCGCTATTTTAAGAAGCTTCCTGTTTCCGTTCTCACATAGGCCATGAAGGCGTTCTTGTCGCTGAGGTGGTCCCATACGTTGTTGAGGACCTTGTGGCGGACTTCCTTGCCGCCGGCTTCCGCGATCAATACGAGCGACTTGGTGTAGAGGCCGTAGTCCTGGATATAGTGCCTGTTGGACGGCTCTTCAACGTTCACGACCTCGAATCTCAGCCTTCCTGAATCGAGCTCCTTGCGCAGCCCGGTCTCGATGGCTTCCCGGGAGTATTGCTCGATCTTGATGCAGTTCGAACACCGTGCATTGCCGTGGCAATAGCGCGCGATCACGACCTGCTTGGCGGGCTGCGCTTTGGCGGTCGTTGTCTTCGATTTTCCTGATGATCGCGCGGCCGTCTTTGTCGGGGCCGGTGCGGGCATGGCCGCTTCCTGGACGGCGGGTTTCGACTCGGCTTGAGGCGCCGAGGCCGACGCAGGCGCGAGCTTGGCAGTTTCTTGGATATCCGGCTCCGATTCGGTTCGCGGTGCGGGAGCGTTTTCCTGGAATAGGGCAAACGCAATGCTGATCGCCGCGAAAGCCAGCAGGCCGCAACCGATGTTCTTTTTCATGCCGCGATCATTTCAACCATTCTTTGACCATGTCGGCGGTGGGGACCTTGCCCTCGCAGACCTTCTTGCCGTCGATCATCACGGTCGGGGTCATCAGGACCCCGCGGGAGGCCATCTCCTGGATGTCCTTGATCTTGACGATCTCGGCATCAGGGCGCAGCTCGGCGGCCACGGTCCTGATCACTTCCTCGACCTGCGCGCATCTGCGGCAGCCCGGCCCAAACACCTCGATCTTCATGTCAGTCTCCTATTGTTTTCGTCGCCCCGGCGAAGACAGGGAGAATTCTCGTCATTCCGGCGAAAGCCGGAATCCAGGCGTTGCTGGGCCCCGGCGTTCGCCGGGGTGACGGCTCCGTTGGCTTCCGCCGGGATGACGAAGGGGGGCATGTAAAGAAGCGTTGGACTCATTGCGCTAGAAAAGCATGTTGAATAGGTAGCCGACCATAAGGATGCCCGTGCCTACCACGCCGACGAAGACGGCGATGAGGCGGGGCTTTAAGACTTTGCGCAGGATGATGGTCTCGGGAAGCGAAAGCCCGATAACGGCCATCATGAAGGCCAGCGCGGTTCCCAGGGCCGCGCCCTTCTCCAAGAGCGCCAGGATGATGGGCACGATGCCCGCGGCATTGGAGTACATGGGGATGCCGATGGCTACCGCGACCGGGACCGACCACCAAGCGCTCTTTCCCATGAGCGAGGCCATGAAATCCTCGGGCACATAGCCGTGGATGCCCGCGCCCACGGCGATGCCTAGGGCGACATACGGCCAGACCTTGCCCACGATATCGCGAACGGCCATGCGGCCCTCGCGCAGCCGCTCGCGCCAATCCAGAGAGGGGTCTTCCTCTTGCGCGCCGGGCCGGGTCTGGTAGACCCAGTCCTCCACATAGCGCTCCATGCGCAAGCGGCCGATGATCCAGCCCGAAGCAATGGCGATGCCGACTCCGGTCCCCGCGTAAAGCAGGGCGACCTTCCAGCCGAAGAGCCCGAAGAGCAAGACCAAGGCCACCTCGTTGACCATAGGGGCTGAGACCAGAAAGGAGAAGGTGACGCCCAAGGGCACTCCTGAGGTCACGAAGCCGATGAACAAAGGCACCGCTGAGCAGGAGCAGAAGGGGGTCACGATGCCCAGGAGCGCGGCCAGGACATTGCCCACGGACTCCCTCCGGCCCGCCAGGATGCGGCGGGTGCGCTGGGGTGTGAAGAATGTGCGGATGATGCCTACGATGAAGACGATGAGCGTCAGGAGCAGCATCACCTTCGGAGTCTCATAAAGGAAGAACTCCACGGCCGAAGAAAGATGCGATTCCGGGGCCAAGCCCAAGAGTCCATAGGTCGACCAGTGCGCGAAAGAAGCGAGCTGAGAGTAGACCGCGGCCCAGAGCGCCAGCAAGGCCGCTGCAATCAGCGCGGTCCTACGAATGCCGGGCTTGGGATCAAAACTCACTCAGGAACCTCATATTGATGAGTTCTAGGCACGGGGAGGACTCTTTCTTTGTTTCGGAGCGTCGCCGCATAAGGCTTGGCGGTTTACCTTTGCCGAGGCTTTCCGGTCCTTGCAGATCGTCTCGTCTGTCCGCATCTCCGCCAAAAGGGTCTTGAGCGCCTTGCCGGATGGCCCGCTCAGCGCGGATACCGAAAGCGCATAGTCCACCCATAAGCCGTTCTTGCGCGCCTCGACCAATCCGCAGTCGCGCAGCACGCGCAGGTGCTGGGACATGACGGACTGCTTGAATCCCAGCGCGGCGCAGAGCTCGCAGACGCACATCCTGCGGCTGGAGAGGGCTGCGAGTATGCGCAGGCGGCTGGGTTCGGCGGCGGCGTTCAGTCGGCGAAGGGTCTCGGAAAGGGACATGGGCCGCTCCTGATTAGTATATGCGCAACTACGCATATAGTAGCGCATGCGCGCCTCCGCGTCAATCGCCCGCGCGACACGGCGGTGGGGTGGGCCATCCCTTGATGCACTTGCGCAGGTCGATAGGCCTAGGTGGGTTGTTCCTCTTTGGCCCATGCATGGGGGTGTCGTGAAATGCTCAGATTAAGGACATGAAAAGCATCCTTGTTGCTTATTGTTTCTTCGTCTTTCTGCCTTCTTGTTTATCGGCGGCCGATGTTCAGGAAGTCCCTCTGGTGGAGGGGATCGCCTATGAGGCTTCGGCCAAGCCGAGCGGACGCTGCTGCGTCCAGAAGACCTCGTTTTTCTCCGCCAAGACTCCGGGGCTCTATCGCCGCGGCGACTGGGGGGCTTCCCTGGGAGTCCGATTCTCGGGCAGGGCCGAGTTCTCCTCGGATGCGGGCTGTTCCTGCGGCTGCTGCGAGTTCCGCCAGTACATTCGTGGACGCTATGCCGTCAATGGCCGGGTTGTGCGCCATGAACTATCGCCCGGACAATTTTTGGACGGCCAATGGCGCGAGGACGGCGGCGTGGAGCGGGCCGGAGCCCGCGACCGGTCCTACGAGGATGTGTTTTTCGGGTCCAAGGATGGCGAGGTGATAGGCGCGGGCCGCTACGGCCACCGCAGCGACGAGCAGTATGATGCGTCGATGGACCGGTATGTGTCCGGAGCGCCTTCTTTTGAACTCGACCGAGCCAACGGCTGCTTTTATACCATGAACGACATGCCGGTCCTCCAGGGGCGCATGGGAGACCTTCTCGAACTCAAGGCCGACTTCGAGCAGCGCATCGTGGACGTCTGCAACAACGATGCCGTGCTGGCCTCCGGAACCTCGAGCGTGGAAATGTCCTGGACCGCCAACGAGGCCGACATCCTTAAGCAAGGCGACTGACTTCGCCGGCCTCCGCAGAGCTCCGCGGGTGCGCGCGTTTTGGCGGCATTGTGGGCCGGGTAGGATTCTGTTAACATCAGGCCTTAACGGAGCAAGGCAACCTCGATGAAAATCGCACTTTTGGCGTTCTGCGCGGCGTTCGCGCCCGCGGCTCTCATGGCGCAGACGGCGTCCACCGCTGCGGCGCGCGCCGTAACCCTGGACGAGGCCTATCGGCTCGCGCTGGCCAAGAGCGAGGCCCTCGCGCAAAGCGCGGAGGGCGTCAAGGAGCTCGCGGCGGCCCGGCGCCGGATAAGGGCGGCTTTCCTGCCGGCGCTCTACGGCGAGGCCTCGGCGGTCTCGGCTGAGAAGTCCGCGGGCAAGGGGCAGGCCGGGCTAAACCTGAGCTACGACCTTTTCTCCGGCATGCGGGACTATATCTCCATCCGCGCCGCCGGCCGCAGGACCCAAGCCGCTGAGCTCGCGCTGGCCCGCGCCAGGCAGGACCTGTATCTGAACACGGCTCAGGCCTATATCAGTCTTTCCAATGTTCGGCAGGAACTCGCGATCCGACAAGGCCAGCTCTCGGTATGGGCCGATCGGATCAAGGAATTGCAGAGGCGGGAGTCCGTGGGCCGCTCCCGCAAGAGCGAGGTCGTGGCCGCGCAGGCCCAGCTCGCGCAGGACGATTCCGCCCTTCAGAACGCCAAGGGAAGGGAGGATTTCGCCCGGCTCGAGCTGGGCTTTCTCACCGGATTGGAGGGGGAGCTCGCGCCGGAACTCCTTCCCGTGCCGGGACATTCCACCCGGGAGGCCTATCAGCTCAAGGCGCAGAAACGCTTCGACGTGGAGGCGGCCCGAAAAACGTTGGAGGCCGCCCGGTTCGACGTCGACGCGGAAAAGCACCTTCGCTGGCCTTCCGTGAGCGCCGGGGCCAACTACTACTTTGCGCGTCCGGCGGCCAACAAGAACACGGACTGGGACGCAACCGTGGGCCTGAGCCTGCCGCTATTTACCGGAGGCTTCATCGGCGCCTCCGTGGATCAGGCCGAGGCGCGCGCGCGGTCCGCGGAGTTCGCCCTGGCTTTTGTCGTCCGCCAGGCCCTCACCGACGTCAAGGAAGCCTACTCCCTCCTGCATCACTCGGCGGCCACCCTGGAGTCCCTGACGAAAGCGCTCGCTCTGGCCGAGGAGAACGCCAAGATGCAGAGCCGGGATTATACCTACAGCCTTGTGACCAACCTCGACGTCTTGAACGCGCAGAACACGCTGCTGCAGACCAAGCTCAACCTGGAGCAGGCGCGCGCCCAGGCCTGCCTGGCCGGCATACAGCTCGATGTCGCCGCCGGCGGTCCGGAGGCTCCATGACGCTTTCCGATCTTTCCATCAAGAACCCGGTCTTCGCGTGGATGCTGATGATCGGGCTCATCGTCTTCGGCTGGATCGGCTTCTCCAGCATGGGCATCAGCCAGATGCCGGATGTGGACTACCCGGTGGTCAACGTCTCGACCACGCTCGAAGGCGCGGCGCCCGAGGTCATGGAGACCCAGGTGGCCGACGTCCTTGAAGGCGCGGTGATGAGCATCCAGGGCATCAAGGACGTGTCCTCGTCCTCCAAGCGCGGCCAGTGCAGCATCACCATCGAGTTCGAGCTCGGCCGGGACATCGACGCGGCCATGCAGGAGGTCCAGTCCAAGATCTCCCAGGTGCAGCGGCACCTTCCCAAGGACATGGACCCGGTGACGATCACCAAGACCAATCCCGAGGACCAGCCCATCGTGCGCGTGGCGCTTTCCGGAGACAGGCCGCTCAAGGACCTGATGTCCTTTACCAACGACACGCTCAAGGACAAGTTCACCACTATCGCGGGCGTGGGCGACGTGGACATGGGCGGCTTCGTGGACCCGAACCTGCGCATCTGGATCGACATCGACAAGCTCAACGCCAAGCAGCTCGCCGTGGAAGACGTGATGAACACGGTGCTCAATCAGCACGCCGAGATGCCGGCCGGCTACATCAGCTCCGGGCGGCGGGAATTGAACGTGCGCGTCATGGGCGAGACGGTCAGCCCGGAGGCCTTCGCCGATCTCATCATCACGGGCCGGGGCGGGGCCCCGATCTGGAGGACCTTCCGCATCAAGGACGTGGCCCAGGTCGAGGACGGCCTAAACGACATCCGGCGCATCGCGCACACCAACGGCAAGGTTTCTGTGGGCCTGGGCATCATGAAGCAGCGCGGTTCCAACGCCGTGGCCGTGGCCAAGGCGGTCCGCGCCCGGGTGGACGAACTCCAGAAGACTCTGCCTAAAGACATGCGGCTGCAGGTCGTCAACGACACCACGCGGTTCATCGAGGACTCCACGCACGAACTGAACTTCACCCTCCTGCTATCGGCCCTGCTGACCGGCTTGGTCTGCTGGCTATTCCTCGGGTCCTGGTCCTCCACGCTCAACGTGCTCTTGGCCATCCCCACCTCCATCATCGGCTCGTTCCTCATCCTGTATTTCATGGGATTCACCCTCAATACCTTCACCCTGCTGGGGCTCTCCCTGGCCATCGGCATCGTCGTCGACGACGCCATCATGGTGCTGGAGAACATCGTGCGCTACAACGAGCAGGGCATGGGCCGGGTCAAGGCCGCGCTCGTGGGCGCCCGGGAGATCACGTCCCCGGCCGTCGCCGCTTCCCTGGCCATCCTCGCCATCTTCGTGCCGGTCATATTCATGAAGGGCATCATCGGCAAGTTCTTCTTCCAGTTCGGCGTGACCATGACGGCCGCCGTGGTCCTTTCCCTGCTCGAAGCCTTGACGCTCGCGCCCATGCGCTGCTCGCAGTTCGTGGATTCCGGCCGCAGCACGGCCATGGGCCATTGGATGGATCAGGCATTCTCCTCTTTCGCCGCGCTCTACAAGCGCGCGTTGGAAAGGGTCTTGCGGCATCGCTGGAAGACCCTGGGCATCGCCGGCGGGATATTCGCGCTCTCGCTGCTCATCGCCTTCAAGCTGCCCATGGAGTTCACTCCGTCTCAGGACCAGAGCCAGTTCATGGTGCGCCTGCAGACGCCCATAGGCTCCTCCTTCGAATACACCACGGAGGTCATCGGCAAGGTGGAGCAGTGGGTCATGCGCCAGCCCAACGTGAGCAGATGTTTCGGCTCGATCGGCGGCGGGAGCGTCAACAGCGGCATGCTCTTTTTGACCTTGAAGCCCAAGGGGGAGCGCGTGCCGCTCAAGCCCGGAGGGCATAAGCCGAGCCAGCAGGAATTCATGAATTACGTCCGCAAATCCATCAAGTCCACCGAAGGATTGGACCGTGTTTCCATACAGGATCCCTCGCAGTCCGGCTTCACGGCCAAGCGCGGCTATCCCGTGGAGCTCAGCCTGCGCGGTCCGGACTGGGAGACGCTCAGCCGGCTGGACCAGGCTCTGATGAAGCGCATGAACGACTCAGGCAAGATGGTGGACGTGGACACCGATTACCAGGCCGGCATGCCCGAGGTCCAAGTCCTGCCGGATCGGGAAAAGGCCGCGGCGCATGGGGTCAATATCGCGTCCATCGGCGACGCCGTCAACGCCATGATCGGCGGAGTGCGCGTGGGCAAGTTCACCAAGAACGGCAAGCGCTACGACATACGCCTGCGCTTGGTGGACAAGAACCGCAAGACTCCGGGCGACATCGGAAAGATCTGGGTGCGCAACAATCGCGGAGAGCTCGTTCGCCTCTCGGAAGTCATGAAGATCGTGGAGAAGCCCACCCTGCTGTCCATCTCGCGGCGCAATCGGGAGCGCGCCATCGGCATCTTCGCCAACCCGGCGCCGGGAGTCTCCCAGGCCGAGGCCCTTGCGCAGGTCCAGCGCGATGCCAAGGAGCTCCTGCCGGAGGGCTACCGGATCGTGCTCTCGGGGAGTTCGCAGACCTTCAAGGACTCCACAGGCAGCCTGCTCATGGCGCTGGTCTTCGGCATCTTCGTGGCGTACATGGTGCTCGCCTCGCAGTTCAACAGCTTCATCCACCCCGTGACCGTGCTCCTGGCCCTTCCCTTCAGCATCACGGGCGCCTTCGTGGCCCTGCTCGTGGGGCGGCAGTCGCTCAACATCTACAGCATGATCGGGCTGATCCTGCTCATGGGCATCGTCAAGAAGAACTCCATCCTCCTGGTGGAATTCACCAACAACAGGCGCCGTACCAAGGGGATGGGGGTCCACGACGCCCTGCTGGAGGCCTGTCCCATACGCTTGCGGCCCATCCTGATGACCTCGTTTGCCACGGTCGCGGCCGCCATCCCGCCGGCGCTGGGCCTGGGTCCTGGGGCGGAGACGCGCGTTCCCATGGCCCTGGTGGTCATCGGAGGGGTGCTCTTCTCGACCTTTCTGACCCTGCTGGTCGTGCCCTGCGCCTACAGCCTGCTCTCTTCTCTGGAAAGCACCCGCCACAAGGCGGACCTCAAGAAGGCGCTCCAGGAGCTGGGAGAGCTTCCTCTTGATTGAAGGCAGTCTTGCGCGGCGCGCCGGTTTGCCAGTTCCCGGCATTTTCAGGGCGCGGAAATCTCCCATAGAGACATGCGTAGAATTCCGTATAGCGACCCAAGGCGCAGGAAGTATAATGTAAGACGTTGACTGGAGGGACAAATGAAAGGTGATGCGAAACTGATCGGTACGCTCAATTCTCTTCTGGCCGACGAACTCACGGCCATCAGCCAGTATATGGTCCATGCCGAGATGTGCGAGAACTGGGGCTACGGCAAGCTCCATGATCATTTCAGGAAGCGCTCCATCGACGAGATGAAGCATGCCGAGCGGCTCATCGCGCGCATCCTCTTCCTGGAGGGGACTCCCGTCGTCAGCGAGCTTCGCGCGATGAAGATCGGCGCAGAGGTCCCGCAGATGTTCGGCGGCGACCATTTTCTGGAGTTGGGCGCCATCAAGGCCTACAACGCCGCCATCGCCCAGGCCGTCGCGGCCAAGGACAACGCCACGCGGGAGATGCTCGAGGATATCCTCAAGGATGAGGACCGCCACATCGACCACATCGAGGAGCGCCGGGACCAGATATCGCAGATGGGCATCCAGAATTTCCTCAGCGAGCAGACCAAGGATTAACCTGAGGTAGGGGATCGTCGAATTTGTTAAAATAGGACGTCGGCCGAGGGCGTTCGCATCCAGCAGGCCGCTGAGAAGTTCCTCGTGAGCAAGCCTTCTGCTCTTCGTGGTGGTGCCAGGTGTCATTTTTGGCGCCATGATCCAAATAGCAGGAGGAGTATTGAGTCCGTCTCGCATCACAGAGATGAAGCCTGAACTGTCTATGGATGAACCTGCCGCTTTTTGCGGACTCCTCTCCTGTGCCCTGGAACGCCGCGCCGATCTGCTGAGCCGGCTGCATGCTGAAGAGACCGACGCCTATCGGCTCTTCCACGGCACCGCGGAAGGACGGCCGGGCCTGACCGTGGACCGCTACGGCGGCTTGCTGCTGGTGCAGAGCTTCCATTCCCCTTTGCCGCAGCCGGAACTCGCGGCGCTGGAAGCCTTCTATGCCGGGGTCTTTCCGGGCCTGAGCGTCGTCTACAACGACCGCAGCCGGCCCAATTCCCGCATCCTCAACGAGCTTTCGCCCGAGTCCGTGGCCGCTGCCGTTGAGCCGCGCCAGGCGCGGGAGCTGGGCGTGCGCTACCGCATCCAGGGGCGGCACGCGGGCCAGGATCCGTGGCTCTTCCTCGACCTGCGCGCCGCGCGCCGCCGCGTGATGCAGGAAGCGGCGGGCAAATCCCTGCTCAACGTGTTCGCCTATACCTGCGGGGTGGGCATCGCCGCGGCCAAGGCCGGCGCGAGTTCCGTGATGAACGTGGATTTCTCGCGCACCTGGCTCGACGTGGGCGAGGAGAACGCGCGGCTCAATGAACTGTCCTCTCCGGTGAGCTTCGTTCACTGCGACGCGTTCGCGGCATTGCGCCAGCTTTCCGGACTGGGTCAGCCGCGCTTCGTGCGCCGCAAGCGGCTGCCGGACTTTCCTGAGCTTGGAAAGCGGCAGTTCGACCGGGTGTTCTTGGATCCGCCCCGCTATGCGAAGAGTCCCTTCGGCGTGGTGGACGTCGTTAATGACTATGCGGCGATGTTCAAGCCTGCCTGGCTCTGCACGGCCGAGGGCGGAACGCTCATCTGCTGCAACAATGCGGCGCAGGCCGAGCGGGAGACGTGGCTGGACCAGCTGGAGCGCAGCGCCCGCAAAGCCGGCCGCCCGATCCGCGAGGCGGAATGGATCTCGCCGGAAAGCGACTTTCCAAGCATCGACGGACGGCCGCCCTTGAAGATCGTTCTTTTAAGGCCGTAACAGACGATAAACGGAGGACGCACCATGGGCTTCTCTTCTTTCAACTTCGATCCTAAGATCACCGCGGGCATACACGCGCTCGGCTACACGAAGCCGACGCCCATACAGGCGCAGGCCATCGGGCCCGTCATGCAGGGCCGCGATGTGATGGGTTTGGCCCAGACCGGCACCGGCAAGACCGCGGCTTTCGCCCTGCCCATACTCCAGCGCCTGCTCAAGGGCCCCCGCAGCGTCACGCGCGCCCTGATCCTGGCGCCCACGCGCGAGCTGGCCGACCAGATCCAAGAGGCCTTCCGCGGCCTGGGCCGCCAGACCGGGCTGCGCAGCCTGACGGTCTACGGCGGGGTGGGCTTCGGGCCGCAGGTCAGCGGCCTCAGGAACGGCATGGAGATCGTGGTGGCCTGTCCGGGCCGCCTGCTCGTCCATCTTCAGAACGGCATCTTCAAGCCCGCGCATGTGGAGGTCCTCGTCATCGACGAGGTCGACCGCCTCTTCGACATGGGCTTCATGCCGGATATCCGAAAAATACTCAAGCGCCTTCCGCCGCATCGGCAGACCTTGCTCTTCTCGGCCACGATGCCCGAGGATATCCGCAAGCTCTCGCACGAGGTCCTGCGCCAGCCGGTCACCGTGCAGGTCGATCACGCCGTTCCGCTGGCCACCGTGTCCCATGCCCTCTACCCCGTGGCCGAGCACTTGAAGACCGCCCTGCTCTCCAAGCTCCTGGCGCAGGACGGCAAGTCCTCCGTTCTGATCTTCACGCGCACCAAGCACCGCGCCAAGCGCCTCTTCGAGCGCCTGCAGGAGCAGGGTTTGGCCGCGACGTGCCTTCAGGGGAATCTCTCTCAGAGCCGGCGCAAGTCCTCGCTCGACGGATTCCGGGAGGGCCGCTACAACATCATGGTCGCGACCGACATCGCCTCGCGCGGCATCGACATCTCGCAGATCACGCATGTGATCAATTTCGACGTGCCGGATACGACCGAGGCCTACACCCACCGCATCGGCCGCACGGGCCGCGCCGCCAAGACCGGGGATGCCTTCACGTTCGTCACGCCGCAGGACGAGGGCATGGTGCGCGACATCGAGCGCGTCATGCGCAAGAAGCTCGAACGCCGCCAGCTCAAGGATTTCGATTATTCGGCCAAGCAGTCCGCCGCGCCCGCGCACGCGTCCCATGCGCCGCATCATCAGGGTCATGGGCATGCGCCCCATCATGCTCATCATGGAGGGCATGCAGCCGGCCATCCGCACCCCAAGGCTTCCCACGCCGGGCACCACGCCCGACCGGCGCACTCTTCGGGAGCGTCAGGACAGCCTGGACAGTCTGAGCAGGGGAAGAAGCCCGCGGGAGGCTTCCACGGTTACGGACGCTTCAGTCGATTCCATTCCCGCGCGCGCCGCCCCCGCTGAAGCGGGGAGAGGCGGCTGATTCGTCGGAGCCGTTTGCCTGTCTGAGCGAGAGGCGCACGAAGGTCTTGCTGGCGCCTGTTTCACCCGCGACCTTGTCGATCAGTTCCGCCTGGCTCAGGCCCCGGCCGATGGAGCGGCCGTAATGGTTGTGGGCGCGCCAGCGCTGGATGCTCGCCCGGAGGATCTTTTGATTCTCCCGGTTCTGCGTGAAGGCTCCGGAGGGCTCATGGGCTTCGACGTTTTTTTGGGTTGCCATGGGTTTATCCCCGCCGCTGCTTCTTCTTCGAGGGAGGGCGGCTGATCGGGCGGCGCGAGGCGTCCGAGCTGCACGCGCTCTTGCTCCCGAAACGGAAGATGGTGACCTGCTTCTTGTGCTGCAGCTGGGCGTAGAGCTCGTAGAGGAGATTTCCAAGGTCCTCCCATCGCCGCAGCTCCGGCTCGGAGGATGTCGCGCAGAGGCGGTGGATGAGCCGGATCTGGTCTTGGATGTCCGGCAGACCCACGACGATTTTCGGATGCGGACCTCGGGAAGCGTTCGTGCCGGCCATGTCTATCTCCTTGCGGCCGGCAGTCCGTGAAAAAAGCCTATCGGGGACTGCCGGGAAGGCGCCGCGCTGCATTCGATGGCGTCGGATTCAGTATAACAGTTATAAGGCGCCGGGCACCGTTGTCAGACGGGGTTGCATTTCGAATTCGAAAACGGCACACTGAAACACAGGAGAAAACAGCATGCACATGGCGGATGCCCTGATCTCCCCGGCGGTCGGGGGGGCGATGTGGGCGGTTTCGGGCGGGCTCATCGGCTACGGCGCTAAAAAAGTGCGGGAAGAGGCCGATGATCGGAAGATCCCGCTGATGGGCGTGCTGGGCGCGTTCATCTTCGCCGCGCAGATGATCAATTTCTCCATCCCCGGCACCGGGTCGAGCGGGCATCTCGGCGGAGGGATGATCCTTTCCATCCTGCTCGGGCCGCATGCGGCGTTCCTCGTCATGGCCTCCGTGCTCACGGTGCAGGCCTTGTTCTTCGCGGACGGGGGGCTGCTGGCGCTGGGCTGCAACATCTTCAATATGGGCTTCTTCACCTGCTTCATCGCCTATCCGCTGATCTATCGGAAGCTGGTCTGCGGCAGTCTCGATAAGAAGCGGGTGCTGCTGGGCGCCGTCCTGGCCGGCATCGTCGGCCTGCAGTTGGGGGCTTTCAGCGTGGTGCTGGAGACGGTGTTCTCCGGCGTTTCCGAACTGCCTTTCAAGACCTTCGTCTTCTTGATGCAGCCGATACACTTGGCCATAGGACTTGTGGAGGGGCTGGTCACCGCGGGGGTGGTATCCTTTGCGACGGCCGCCCGTCCGGAGATCCTGACCGCCGCCGCGGAGCGGACTCCGCTGGGCGGCAGCGTTAAAAAGGCCGCGCTGGGCATTGCCGGGGCGGCGATCCTCATTGGGACAGGGCTGAGCTGGTTCGCTTCGGCGGACCCGGACGGCCTCGAATGGGCCATGCTCAGGACCTCCGGCCAGGAGGCGCTTGAAAGCCGCGGTAAACTCCGCGGCGTTCTGGCTTCCTGGCAGGAGAAGACCGCCTTTCTGCCGGATTACAGTTTTAAAAAAGATGTCTCTGCGGCAGAGGCTGTTCTTGCCGGGAAAGCCGCGGCCGAGCCGGGCGCCGGGGGGAAGTCCGCTTGGCCCGCGGTCGATTCCGGAACCTCCGCGGCCGGGCTTGTGGGCGGCGTGATGACGCTGCTGCTGGCCGCGCTCATCGGGATCGCTTTGAAAAAACGGAACGCCGCCGCATGAGCGCATGAACAAGCTCGGGAAAAACCTCGTGGATATCGGCTACATGGACACTCTGTCCGCGGGCCGGAGCTTCCTGCACAAGCTCGATGCGCGCGCCAAGCTTTTGACGACCGTGCTTTTCATGGCGGCCGTGGTTTCCCTGGATAAATACCAGGTTTCCGCGATGATCCCGTTCTCCTTGTATCCGATATTCTTGATCGGCGCCGGGAACCTGCCTGCAGGATATATACTCAGGAAGACGGCGGTGGTGGCGCCCTTCGCTGTTTTTGTGGGGATGTTCAATCCGCTTTTAGACCGGCAGATATTGTTCCACCTCGGCTCATTCGGAGTCTCGGGGGGCTGGGTTTCTTTCCTGTCCATACTGATCCGCTTCTCGCTGACGGTTTCCGCCGCCCTGGCGCTGCTTTGCGTCACGGGCATCAACGCCCTTTGCGAGGCGCTGGTGAGGGCGGGCGTTCCCAAGCCGTTCGCGGTCCAGCTGTTGTTCCTGAACCGATACCTGTTCGTGCTCACGGGAGAAGCCGAGCGCATGACCCGAGCCCGCCGGCTGCGCTCCTGCGACCGGGGAGCGACGGCTCCGCGCGCATTCATCCAGATCGTCGGGCACCTGCTCCTGCGCACCATGGACCGCGCCGAGCGCGTTTACCGGGCCATGCTCTGCCGCGGCTTCGACGGGCATGTGCGCGTCGTCCGGTTTTCAAGGATCGGCCGCGCTGAGCTGGCGTTCATCCTCGGCTGGGCGGCCTTGTTCGCGGTCTTCAGATCCGTAAATCTCCCGGTCATCCTGGGACAAGCGGTCGCGGGAGCATGGAAATGAGCCACCACATCATCGAAGCCGATGCGATACGATACTCTTACCCCGACGGCACGGCCGCGCTCGGCGGCGTCTCATTTAGGATAAGCCACGGGGAATCCGTCGCGCTGGTGGGGGAGAACGGGGCGGGAAAATCCACCTTGCTGCAGCATTTCACCGGCTGCCTTTTTCCTGAGTCCGGGAGCCTGAGCATCGGCGGGGTCCCTGTGTCGAAGCAGAACCTCTTGGCCGTGCGCCGGGCCGTGGGCATGGTCTTCCAGAATCCCGACGACCAGCTCTTCATGCCCACGGTCTTCGAGGACGTGGCCTTCGGCCTGCTGAACCTGGGCGTGCCCGAGGCGGAGCTGGAAGGGAAGGTCATGGCTGCGCTGGAAACGGTCGGCGCGCCGCATCTGCGGGCTCGGCCGCCCTACAGGCTTTCGCAGGGGGAGAAAAGGGCCGTTTCGATCGCCGGGGTCCTGGCCATGTCTCCGGATATCCTCGTCATGGACGAGCCGACCTCGAACCTGGATCCCCTCTCGCGCAGGCGCCTCATCGGCCTCCTGAGGACCTTTCAGCACACCAAGATCATCGCCACGCACGACTTGGATTTCGCCCTGGAGCTGTGCGAAAGGACGCTCGTCATCCACAAAGGGAGCATCACCGCCGACGGCCCGACCCGGGAGATATTCCGCGACGAGCAGCTGCTCATGCGCAGCAGTCTGGAAAAGCCGTTGTCGCTCGGCTCCTGAGCGCGGAGTACGGCGCCATCATAAAATTGGCATAATCAGGGAATGGCTGGAGAGAAGATCCTTATCGTCGAAGATGAGAAGCCCCTCGTCAAAGTCCTCAAATACAATCTCGAGAAGGAAGGCTATCGCGTTGCCGCGGCTTTCGACGGAGAGGCCGGGCTGCTGATGTGGCGTCAGGAGCGGCCGGATCTCATCATCCTCGACCTCATGCTCCCCAAAGTTGACGGCTTTGATTTCTGCAAGACGCTCCGCCGGGATTGCCAGACTCCCATATTGATGCTGACCGCCAGGAAAGAAGAAGTCGACCGCGTCTTGGGCTTGGAACTCGGGGCCGACGACTATGTCACCAAGCCTTTCAGCGTGAGGGAGGTCCTGGCGCGCATCAAGGCCATCCTCAAGCGCGCCTCAGGGAAGTCTTCTCCCGGCATCGTCCGCGCGGGCGCGCTCGAGGCGGACCTGGAACGCTATGAGACGCGGGTCAACGGCAAGCCGGTTTCCTTGAGCCCCAGGGAGTTCATGTTCTTGCGATGCCTCTTCGAGGCCGATGGGAAGGCTTTGTCTCGGGACCAGCTTCTGGAGAAGGTCTGGGGCTGCGACAAGTCCATGGACATCGACACGCGCACCATCGATCAGCATGTCGCGCGCATGCGGGAGAAGCTGGGGCCGGAAAGCAAGAGGATCGTCACGGTCAAGGGCGTGGGCTACCGGATCAAGCTGGATTGATGCATAGATACTGCTTCATCGAGGTCCTGCTGGGAGCTGCGGCGAGCGCGGTCCTGGCGTTCTTCTGGCTTCGCCGTTCCATGAGCCGCCCCATCGCCGAGATCGCGGCTGCCGCGGAAAGACTGGCGCGAGGAGAGCATGACGCCCGGGTGAGGCTGCCGCCGACCACGCGGTTGGGCCGCTTGGGCGCGACCCTGAACCTCTTGGCCGAACGATTCCAGCACGATATCAGCGAGCTGCACCGGCTCGAGCATGTGCGCAAGGAGTTCGTGGCCAATGTCTCGCACGAACTGCGCACTCCGCTGGCCACGATCAAGGCTTATGCCGAGACCCTTCGCGAGGGCGCCCTGGAAGATGCGGAGAACCGCCTGGAGTTCATTTCGGAGATCGAAAAGAACGCGGAGCGCATGACAAGGCTCGTAGACGACCTTCTCACCATTTCGGCCCTGGAGTCGGGCAAGATGCCTCCGGTCTTCGAGCCGGTGGACCTCATGGATATCGCGCGCGAAGTCGTCGTCGGGATGATGGCGTTGGCGCAGAAGAAGCAGGCCATCATCCGCCTGGAGACGTTTCAGGGCATTGCGCGGGTCCGGGCCGACAAGAACCAGCTCAAGCAGGTCTTGACCAATCTCATCGAAAACGCCGTCAAATACACCGGAGAGAAAGGGATCATCAGCGTCTCGGCTTCCATGCAGGAGGGCCGGCCCGCCGTCTCGGTCCGGGACAACGGCTGCGGCATCCCTGCGGAGTCCATTCCCCGCATTTTCGAGCGCTTCTACCGCGTAGACAAGAACCGATCCCGCGAGTCCGGAGGCACCGGCTTGGGCCTGGCGATCGTCAAGCATATCGTCGAGGTCCACGGCGGCTCGGTGAGCGTCGAGAGCACGCTCGGCGAAGGCTCGGTCTTCCGCTTCACGCTCCCCGCCGCATGAATCGTCCCCCCGGCGAAAGCCGGGGCCCAGGAATTGCTGGATCCCGGCTTCCGCCGGGATGACGGACATCCCGTTTCCCGGGCTGTCACGCCGTTGTCACATACCTTTTACTTCGTCGCTATCGGATGCGCGCGGCTTTGCGCGTATCATCTTCGCATGGCATTCACATTGATCCCGAAAGAAGAGAAGTTCTTCGCCTTGTTCGATGCGCAGGCCGCGCACGGAGTCGCGGCGGCCAAGGCTTTCCGAGAGCTGGTGCTGAACTGGGAGCCGCAGTCCCCGCTCATTGAGAAGCTCCATGAGATCGAGCATGAAGCGGATCTCTCCACCCACGAGATCAAGGACAAGATCAACCGGACATTCATCACCCCGTTCGATCGGGAAGACATCCACCTGCTCGCCAGCGAACTCGACGACATCGTGGACATCATCAATGCCACGGCCGTGCGCATGAGCCTCTATCGCTTGTCCGAATGCCGGCCGCAGCTCTGCGGGCTTGCCGATATCCTCTGCCAAGCCGCGGAGTCGATTCAAAAAGCGATCGCCTGCCTGTCGGATCCCGCAAAGAGCCGACGCCTCATGGACTGCTGCATCGAGACCAACCGACTCGAGAATGAAGGCGACAAGCTCCTGGCCCAGGCCATCGAGGAGCTCTTCCGCGCTCCCACGGACCCCATCGAGGTCATCAAATGGGAGCGGATATATGAGGCGACCGAGGCGGCCATAGACAAGTGCGAACATGCGGCCCATACTCTCGAAGCCGTGCTCGTCAAACAGGGCTGAGCCATGGAGATATCCGTCATCCTCGTCATCGCCCTGGCCTTGGCATTCGACTTCATCAACGGCTTCCACGACTCGGCCAACTCCATCGCCACCGTGGTCTCCACCCGGGTCCTCTCGCCAAGGTCCGCGGTCCTATGGGCCGCATTCTTCAACTTCATCGCCTTCCTTATGTTCAAGCTGCACGTGGCCGCCACGATCGGGAAAGGCATCATAGACCCCGGCATCGTGGACATCCGGGTCATTGCCGCGACCTTGATCGGCGCCGCGCTATGGGACCTTGCCACATGGCACTGGGGCCTGCCCTCAAGCTCGTCTCACGCCCTCATCGGGGGGTTCATCGGCGCGGCTTTGGTCAAGGCCGGCACATCGGCCCTGATCTGGGAAGGCATCATCAGGACCGTGGTGTTCATGGTCATCGCGCCGGTGTTGGGCATCGTCTTGGGCTCGGCGATCGGAGTGGCGGTCTACTGGATATTCCGGCATGTGATGCCGGGGCGTATCGAGGGGATCTTCCGCAGAGGGCAGCTCGTTTCCGCGGCTCTTTATAGTTTGGGCCACGGCGGCAACGACGCACAGAAGACCATGGGAATCATCTCGGTACTGCTTTTTTCAACCGGCTACCTGGGAGGGGAGTTCCATGTCCCGACATGGGTCGTGCTCTCCTGCCATGCGGCCATGGGCTTGGGCACGCTCTTCGGCGGCTGGCGCATCGTCAAGACCATGGGCCAGAAGGTGGCCAAACTCCGGCCCGTGGACGGCTTCTGCGCGGAGACCGGCGGGGCCATGACGCTCTACTTGGCCTCGGCCTTGGGCGTGCCGGTGAGCACCACGCATACCATCACCGGAGCCATCATGGGAGTGGGCTCTCTTCGGCGTTTGACTGCGGTGCGCTGGGGCGTGAGCGGCAATATCGTCCTGGCCTGGCTGCTCACCATCCCCGCGGCCGCCCTGGTCTCAAGCCTCTCCTATTGGCTGATGACCCTTCTGAAATAACCGTCTTTTTTATTCCTTCTTTTTTCCGAACAATCCCTGGACCATGCCGGCTGCGGCTTTTCCCGCGTCCGAGATATCCTTCGTCCCGCTTTTGAGGAAGCTGCCTGTGCCCGACGCGGCCTTGATCGCGGACCCGGTAAGCGCGCCGAACATCTCCTTTGCGGCCTCTGCGATCGTGGCGCCGCCGGATTTGCGGCCGATATCGCGCAGTTCGATGTCCGGGAGAGGGACGCTCAGACTCTCGCTTCCGAACGCGCTCAGGTTCACCTTGCCGTTGGTCGCCTTGAAGAGGCCGATCTCGACCTTCGTCTCTTTCCGAGGCTTCTCGCTCTTGGGCGAGGAGGGGAAGAAGGACTCCGCGTTCTTTTGGATGCGCGAGAGGTTGCTGCCGGATAAGCTTCCCTCAAGGGTGACTTCCAGACCGTCCACCACGATCTCCCGGATGACCACTCTGTCGGAGCCCAGGGACTTGAGGTCCACGGATAGGCGCACGGATCTGAACTCGAAGGCGCCGGGGGTCTTATAGCCGGCGGGATTCCCGATGAAGAGGCCGCGGATGCGTCCGCTCCCGGAGAACGGAGAAAGGACTACAGAATTGAGGCGCACTTCGGTCCGGGTCACTTTGGGACCCAGAGTCTCCACTGCGGTCTTCACGATGGAGCCCAGCTTGATGTAAATGACGGCGGCCGCGATGATGAAGACCGCCAGGCAGCCTCCGGCGCAATAGAGCAGTATCTTTTTCATGCGGGGATTAGAGCATTTTCCCATTCTCGACCTCACCCACTTTTTAGAACAGTCGCGCAGGGGAGACTCTCTCCCTTCCCCCGCGCCCCTGGGAACCAGTTCCCACCCACCTGTCGCACCCCGCGCATTCTGCTCGGGGCCTGAAGGCCGACGCGAGAGAGGTTTCATTTCTCGCGCCGGTGCTCCCCAAGGGGCTTACGCCCCTATGGCGCCGTCGGGATGCTTTGCATCCCAGGACGGCTGTTACCCCATTAAGGTGCGCGGGCCATGCCGCGCATCTTAATAGGGGCCCCCCTCTACGGGAGCGGGAGAGAGTCTCCCCTGCGCTCCTTGCGTTCTTCAGGGTGAGGTCGAGTCTGGAGATAGGGGCTGTTCGTTGAGGAAAGCCTCAGTCAAGACGTTTCCATCACCCGGGGATACGGAAGTTTCAACAACGGCTTTCCTTGAGTCCGCTTCACGCGTTAACACTCGACATCACCCTAAGAAACGGCGGGTGGAGCAGAGGGGAAACACCCTCCCGCTCCCGTGAAGGGGGCCCCGTAGCTTGGGGGGAACTGGTTCCCAGGGGCGCCGGGGGAAGGGAGGGTGTTTCCACTCTGCTCCAGGACCCGCTAGAAAAAGTGGGTGAGGTCGAGTTTCCCATTCCCTTGCATCTTGGCATCCTCTCGGTAAGGAGTTTTACCTAGGGTCCTGCGTATAATTTCTTATAGGCAGGATATGGGCAGGCGGCTAGGATGATATCTGGAAAGGAGACAAGAGCATGAAGGACAATCCGTTGAAGCAATTAGGAAGGCTCGGCCAATCCCTCTGGCTGGACTATATCCGGAGAGATCTGATGGCGGGCGGCGGGCTCCGGCGCCTGATCGAGGAGGATGGATTGCGGGGGATGACCTCGAATCCGGCCATCTTCGAGAAAGCGATCGCGGACAGCAGCGATTACGACGAAGACATCCAAGCCATGGCGCTGAAGGGGAAGAGCGTCGGCGCGATTTATGAAGCCCTCAGCCGGCGCGACGTGCAGAGCGCCGCCGACGAGTTCCGGCCTCTCTACGACAGGACCGACGGCAAGGACGGCTATGTCAGCCTGGAGGTCAATCCCCACTTGGCGCACGACACCCGCGGCACGCTGGATGAAGCCCGCCGGTTGTGGAGCGCCTTGAACAGGCCCAATGTCTTCATCAAGGTCCCGTCCACGGACGAAGGACTGCCCGCCATCCAGCAGCTCATCAGCGAAGGGATCAATGTCAACGTCACGCTGCTCTTCGGACTGCCCCGCTACCGGCAGGTCGCGCAAGCCTACATCGCCGGCATCGAAGCCCGTCTGGCCCAGGGAAAGGCTGTAAGGCGGGTGGCTTCAGTGGCCAGCTTTTTTTTGAGCCGCATCGATACGCTGGCCGATCCGCCGCTGGGCAGGCTTGCCGCGCAAGGCGGCAAGGATGCAGACCTCGCGAAAAAAGCGCGCGGGCAAGTCGCCGTCGCCAGCGCGAAGCTGGCCTATCAGATATACAAGGAGATCTTCGGCAGCGATCGGTTCAAGAGGCTGGCGGCTCAGGGCGCTCTGGTCCAGCGGCTGCTCTGGGCCAGCACCGGCACTAAGAATTCCGACTATAGCGACGTGAAATACGTCGAGGAGATCATCGGGCCCGACACGATCAATACGGTCCCGCTGGAAACCCTTGAGGCCTATCGCGACCATGGAGAGCCGAAAGCCCGGCTCGAACAAGATTTCCAGGAAGCCTGCCGGGTGCTGGAGCGGCTGCCGGAACTGGGCCTCAGCATCGACGCCATAACGCAGCAGCTGGAGGACGAAGGGGTCGCGAAATTCAACAAGCCGTTCGACAAACTGATGGAGACCTTGGCGCAAAGGTCCTCCCGGAAATGAATACAAAGACTCTTGACCCGGAATCGCTCCGAAAGCTGGATGCTTATTGGCGCGCCGCCAACTATCTGTCGGTCGGCCAGATCTATCTTCGCGACAATCCTCTGCTGAAGCGTCCGCTGATGCCGACGGATGTGAAGCGCATGCTGCTGGGGCACTGGGGCACGACCCCCGGGCAGAACTTCATTTACGCGCACTTGAACCGGGCCATTAAAAAGTACGGCCTCGACATGATCTACGTGTCCGGCCCCGGACACGGCGGCCCGGCCGTCGTGTCCAACACCTACCTGGAGGGCACTTACAGCGAGATTTATCCCGACATCAGCCAAGATGAGGCCGGGCTGCGGAAGCTCTTCATTCAATTTTCGTTTCCCGGAGGCATTCCCAGCCACGCATCGCCGGAGTGCCCGGGCTCGATCCACGAGGGCGGCGAGTTGGGCTATTCGCTCAGCCATTCGTTCGGGGCGGCGTTCGATAACCCCGGACTCATCGTCGCCTGCGTCGTCGGCGACGGAGAGGCGGAGACCGGACCGCTGGCCGCGGCGTGGCATTCCAATAAATTCCTCGATCCGGCAGCCGACGGCGCGGTGCTGCCGATCCTGCATCTCAACGGCTACAAGATCTCCAACCCGACTCTCCTCGCGCGCATCACCCGCGAGGAATTGGAGCAGTTCCTCCGCGGCTGCGGGTGGACGCCCTTCTTCGTCGAGGGCCATGAGCCCGGGCTGATGCATGAGGCTATGGCCGCGGCCCTTGACGCGGCGGTGGAGCGGATCAAACAGCTCCAGCAGAACGCCCGAGTCCACGGCGACCTTGCGCGTCCGCGCTGGCCGATGATCGTTCTCGCGTCGCCCAAAGGCTGGACGGGGCCGAAGAAGGTCGACGGGCTGCAGGTCGAAGGCGCCTTCCGTTCTCACCAGGTGCCGCTCTCCGACCCGGCCGCCCGCCCCGAACACCTCAAGCTGTTGGAAGATTGGCTGAGGAGCTACCGGCCGGAGGAGCTTTTCGACGCGCAGGGCCGCCTGAAGCCTGAACTGGCCGAACTTGCGCCCAAGGGCGAAGGGCGCATGGGCGCCAATCCCCATGCCAACGGCGGCCTGCTGCTGCGCGATCTGCGGCTGCCTGATTTCCGCGGCTATGCGGTGGACGTGCCCTCGCCGGGAGTGCGCGGCATCGGCGACACGCGCGTGCTCGGGCTGTTCCTGCGCGATGCGGTGAAGCTCAACAGCGAGCAGCGGAATTTCCGGGTCTTCGGCCCTGACGAGACCCTCTCCAACGGTCTGGGGGCTCTGTTTGAGGCGACCGTCCGACAATGGAACGCCGCGACGCTGCCCAACGACGAATTCCTCGCTCCGTCCGGGCGCGTGCTGGACTCGATGCTCAGCGAACACCAATGCGAGGGCTGGCTCGAGGGCTACCTGCTCACCGGGCAGCATGGACTCTTCAACTGCTACGAGGCCTTCATCCACATCATCGACTCGATGTTCAACCAGCACGCCAAGTGGCTGAAGGTCTCCTCGCAGCTGCCGTGGCGGCGGAAGATCGCCTCGCTGAACTACCTGCTGGCCTCGCATGTCTGGCGCCAGGATCACAACGGCTTCACGCATCAGGATCCCGGCTTCATCGACCATGTCATGAACAAGAAGGCCGAGGTGGTGCGGGTCTACCTTCCGCCGGACGCCAACTGCCTGCTCTCGGTGATGGACCATTGCCTGCGAAGCCGCCATTACGTCAACGTCGTGATCGCGGGCAAGCACCCGGCGCCGCAGTGGCTGACGATGAGCGCCGCGGCCGAACACTGCGCCCGGGGCATCGGCATCTGGGAGTGGGCCGGCAGCGGCCGGGGCTCCGAGCCCGACGTGGTCATGGCCTGCTGCGGCGACGTGCCCACGCTGGAGACGCTCGCCGCCGTCTCCATCATGCGCGAGCATCTGCCCGGCCTGAAGATCAGGGTGGTCAACGTCGTCGACCTTATGAAGCTCCAGCCGCAGACCGAGCATCCGCACGGGTTGAGCGACGCGGATTTCGACGAGCTCTTCACCCGGGACAAGCCGGTCATCTTCGCCTTCCATGCCTACCCGTGGCTGATCCACCGGCTCACCTATCGCCGCGCCAACCACGAAAACATCCATGTTCGCGGCTACAAGGAAGAGGGCACCATCACCACGCCCTTCGACATGACGGTGCTCAACGACCTGGACCGCTTCCACCTCGTGATGGACGCCGTCGACCGCCTGCCGCAGACCGGCGAGAAGGGCCGTTGCCTGAAGCAGCGGCTCAAGGACAAGCTCATCGAGCACAAGCGCTACATCGTCAAGCACGGCGAAGATCTGCCGGAAATAAGCGGCTGGAAGTGGGGCAGCTCCCAATGAATCCCGTCGGCTTTGCACGCAACGGGTGAGTCGGCGGGCAGCGGACGCAGTTTTTCGAAACGGCTATTTCGGCGACGCGTTTTGCGGCAGGGCTTCTCCCATCACCAGCTTTACCGCGTGGGCCGCTCCGTCGTCGACCAGCGCGATGGCGCTCGGATCGGCCGGCTTGCCGTCGAGCTCCGCGGAAACGACCCCTCGGCAGCGGTGTCCCGGGTTAGACACCGAGATCACGTAGCGCGTCCGGCCGAAGAGCCACGAGATCTCATACTCGGACCAGGAAGAAGGGATGCAGGGGTCCAGTTCGAAGGCCGCGCCGCGGCGCTTGAGTCCCAGGATGCTCTCGAGCCCTGCGCGGTACATCCAGCCCGCCGAACCGGTGTACCAGGTCCAGCCGGCTCGGCCGGAATGGTCGGGGTGCGCCAAGACGTCGCCGGCGAGGACGTAGGGCTCGCCCTTGTAGCGGCCGACGTCCGCGGCGCTGCGCGTGTGGTTGATGGGGTTGAGCATGTGGAAGAGCTCGGCGGCCTCGTCGCCGCAGCCCTGCTTGGCCAGGGCCATGACGATCCAGGCGGCCGCGTGCGTGTATTGGCCGCCGTTCTCGCGCGCGCCGGGCGGGTAGCCCTTGATGTAGCCGGGCGACTGCTCCGAGCGGTCGAAGGGCGGCGTGAGCAGGAGGATGAGCCCGGCTCCGCGGCGGACGAGGTGGGTCCGCACCGCGTCCATCGCGCGCTCCGCCAGGCGCGGCGGGGCCGCGCCGGAAAGCACGGCCCAGGCCTGCGAGATCGAGTCGATCTGGCACTCGGGGCTTTGCGCCGAGCCCAGAGCGACGCCGTCGTCGTCGTAAGCGCGCCGGTACCACTCGCCGTCCCACGACTGCTCGAGCACCGCCGCCAGGCGGCTCGCTTCGGCTCGGCAGCGCTCGGCTCGGGGGGAGTCTCCGCGGGACTCGCACAGGGGCGCGAAGTCGCCGAGCACTGCATATAGGAAAAAGCCGAGCCAGACGCTTTCGCCCCGTCCTTCACGTCCCACGCGGTTCATGCCGTCGTTCCAGTCGCCGTTGCCCATCAGCGGCAGGCCGTGCGCGCCCGAGGTGAGTCCGCGGTCGAGCGCGCGCGTGCAGTGCTCGAAGAGCGAGGCTCTTTCTGCACAGACGCTCGGCCGGCAATAGCTTTCCTGCTCGCCGGGCGCCAGCAGCGGGGACTCCAGGAACGGGACGCTCTCGTCGAGTATCCCGGAGTCTCCCGTCGTCTTCACGTAGTGCGCGACGGCGTAGGGAAGCCAGAGAAGGTCGTCGGAGCAGCGGGTGCGCGTGCCCCGGCCGCTGGGCGGATGCCACCAATGCTGGACGTCGCCCTCCAGGAACTGACGGGCGGCCGCGCGCAGGAGGTGCTCCCTCGCCAGGTCCGGCCGGGCCAGCATGAGAGCCAGCGCATCCTGAAGCTGGTCGCGAAATCCAAAGGCGCCGCCGGGCTGGGAGTAGCCGGTCCGCGCCCAGAGGCGGCAGCCGAGGTTCTGATAGAGCAGCCAGCGGTTCATCAGGAGATCGAAGGAGTCATCGGGCGTTTTGACCTGCACCGCACCGAGGGTATTCTCCCAGCCTTGGCGCACGCTCTCGAGCGCCGCGCGCGCCGCCGGGACGCCGCCGTGTCGGACGATCAATTCACGGGCGTGCGCCGCGTCCTTTCCCTGGCCGAGGAGGAAGACCATGCGGCGCGTTTCGCCCGGCAGGAGCTTCACCGGGACCTGCAGCGCCGCGCACGGATCGAGGCCGGCCCCGAAGCGTCCCGAGAGCGTTTCCCGGAATAGCGCCGCCGGACGGGAGAGCGAGCCGTTTCGCCCGAGGAAGGAGGTCCGGTCGCCCGAAGACGACTTCACCGCGTCGCTGGAATGGAGGAAGGCCGTTCGTCCCGCGAAGTCGTTGTTCCAGGCGTTGGAGGCCAGGATCGCCCCGGTCTGCGCGTCTCGCTGGGTTAGGACGTTCAGGTGCCGGCCGTCCTGAGGAGGCCCCAGCGACCACTCGTTGTAGGCGAAGATGCTCAATGCGCAGGGCGAGCCGCTCTCATTGCTCAGCGTCAGGAGAGAGAATTTCACGGGGTCCGCCGCGTCCACGAAGATCTCCAGGCGATGACGGATCCCGTGGACGGCGCGGTCGAAGCTCGTGACTCCGGCCGCGTGGCGGATCACGAAGCGGCCGCCTTCGCTCGTCCGGGGCAGCGGGCCCGGCGTCGGAGACCAGACCGCGCCCGTTTTGTCGTCGCGGACGAAGATCGCCTCGGAGGTCGGGTCGCAGACCGGGTCGTTGGCGAAGGGCGTGAGCCGATTCTCCCGGCTGTTTTCGGACCAAGTGTATGACGAGCCCGATTCCGTGACGACGGTTCCGAAAGCCGGGCCGGCGAGGACGTTGGCCCAGGGCAGCGGCGTCCCCTGGGCGCCTTCGAGGACGATGGCGTACTCGCGTCCGCCTTCCGTGAAGCCGCCCAGACCGTTGGCCATGACCATCGGCGGCGCCTCCGGCGGCATGCAGGGCTTGCCGTTTCGCGGGGCCCGCCGCGTCGGGGGCGCGGGCTCGCGGGACGCGCGCACGGTCCAATCCGGCGAGGGCCGGTCGAGCTGCTGCGAGAGGCCTCCGCGGTCGCTGCTGAGGATGGCCCGCGCGACGGCCTGGAGCAGGAGGCGTTCGGCTTCGGGCATGCGGTCCGCGCGGAGCAGGTATGCGCCGCCGGGCCGGTGCTTCCACGTCCGCCAGGGACCGTTGTCGAGCAGCGCCGTCAGCTGGGCGTGGACCTCGTCGTAATAGCTCACGGGATGCTCGTTGAGGATCACGACGTCCGCGAGCAGGCCCTTGAGCCGCCAGTACTCCTGGGCCTGGAGGATCTGGCGCGCGAGCGCGAGCCCGTCCTGCGAGAGGACGCGCACCAGCACGATCGGCAGGTCGCCCGAGATTTCGTGCGGCCAGAGTCCCGATTGGCCCAGCGTGCTGCGCGTCATGACCTCGGGAGCGGCGCGCAGAGAGGCGTCGTGGTAGAGGACGCGCGAGGCGAGGCGGTCGAAAAGGAGCGTTTCCTCGATCGAAAGGCCGAGGTGGCGCCGGTTGCTCTGGGCGTGCGCGAAGGCCATGGCGAAGGTGCGCGCCGCGGCGCTGGGATCGCGGTAGCGCTGGACGAGCGCCAGGGCCATCTCCCGGCTCGACGCCGCGCCCGTGGCGAAGGAGAGCCTCGCGACGGCGCCTGGCGCCAGGAGGATGCGCCGGCGCAGGCTGACGATGGGATCGAGCAGGACGCCGGTCGTTCCGGTCAGCGGGCGCCCATCGAGCGCCTGCGGGTCCTCGGGACCGCGTCCGCGTCCGAGGAAGCGGGCCCGATCGCTCTCCCACTCCATGGGGCCTTGCGCGCGTCCGTCGAGACTAAGGACATGGACGGCCCATGCCGGCGCGTCTTCCGGAGAGCGCGATCGTCGCCGGCAGAGCAGCGCGCCGGCGTCGGCCAGATATTCCGACTCCACGAAGAGCTTGCCGAACGCCGGATGAGCGAGATCGTCGGCCGGCGGAGCCAGGACGATCTCGGCATAGCTCGTGACCTCGAGCTCGCGTGTCCGCTCGTCGTGGTTGGTCACCGTGAGGCGGCGGACCTCGACGTCGTCCTCGGGAGAGACGGCGATCTCCAGCTGGGTGGCGATTCCGTCGTCGCGGCGAAGGTAGGTCGCCTTGTCGATGGAGAAGGTGACGAGGGGGTTTTCTCCCTCCGTGCCGATCGGATGATGCGCCGTCGACCAGACGCGGCCGCTGCGCACGTCGCGCAGGTAGAGGAACTGGCTGCCGGGGTCGCGCGTCGCGTCCGAGCGCGTCCGGGTGATCGCTCGTCCCGCGCAGAAGCTGGCGCCGCCGCCCGCGTTGGTGACCACCACGGTGTATCGGCCGTTCGAGAGGAACTGGGCGTGAGGGAAGGTCGTGTAGGCGGAGCGGAATCTGCGCACCGCCGCCGCGGACACGGGCGCGGATATCCGCGTTCCGTCGTCCGGCCGCGGGCGGATGATCAGCGCGTGGCGCGGCGCGCGCTCCTGCAGGAGGAGCTCGGTGGCCCGCACGCGAGGATCGGCGTGGAATCGCTCCACCATCCGCCTTCCGTCGAGGACGTTGGCGATGGCGGTCAGCGCCATGCCCTGGTGATGGGCCATGTACGTCTTCACGATCGCGCCGGGAGGTCCGCGCCGGTCCGGGATCCGCGCGGTCGGCTCGTCGCTGCCGCGCGGGGTGTAGTCGACGGCATCGAAATAGCCGTATTCGCCCTCGAGTCCCTCCGCTTTCAGGCGCCGCAGGTTGCCGGCGGCCGCCGCGGGGTCGACCAGGGCGGCCAGCGCCGCGGCGTAGGGCGCGATCACCAGTTCGTCGCCGAGGCCGCGCTTGAGGCCCAGGCCGGGCACGCCGAAGGCCTTGTATTGATAGTTGTCGTGGCGGTCGACGAGCGTGTAGGCGCATTCGGAGATCCCCCACGGCACGCCGCGCGCCTTCGCGTAGTCCTGCTGAGCGCGCACCGCCATCCGGCACGACTCATCGAGCAGGGTTCCCGGATATCTGCGCATCACGAGCAGCGGCATCAGATATTCGAACATCGTCGCGCTCCAAGACAGCAGCGTCGGCGTGCCGTGCACGTTCGTCACGGAGCGTCCCAGGTGGAACCAGTGCGCTTCCGGCAGGTCTCCCTTGGCGATGGCCAGGAAGCTCGCCAGACGCGCCTCCGAGGCGAGCAGATCGTACGCGGCGACGTCGAGCTTTCCCGGCCCCTCCGCGTCCGCCGCGCGATACCCGATCGCGAGCAAGCGCCGCTGGGGGTCATAGAGGAAGCGGAAATTCATCGCGTCGCCGAACGCGGCGGCGCGCGCCGCCAGGCTCTCGAGCTTCGCGCGCGCGTCGAGGGGTTCGAGGGTCGCGGAGGGATCCAGGCGCGCGAGCTCCCGGAGCCCTTCGGCCAGGGCGATGAGCGCGCCGTAGAGATTCCCGCTGTCGACGCTGGAGACGTAGCGGGGAGTGAGCGCGGCCAGACTGCGCGTGTCGTACCAGTTGAACAGGTGGCCCTCGATGCGCTCGAGGCCCTCCATCGTCGTCAGCGCCGCGTCGATCTTCTCCAGCAATTCCGGGGTCTTGATGAAGCCGAGATCGTGCGCCGCGAGCGTCGAAAGCAGGCCGAAGCCGATATTGGTGGGAGAGGTCCGGTGCGCGAGCTTCGGCTCGGGAGAGAGCTGATAGTTGTCCGGCGGCAGGCCGTGGTCTTCCGGTCCCATGAAAGCCGCGAAATAGCCCCAGGTCTTGCGGGCCGCGGCGCGCAGGAACTCCCGGTCCTCCTCGCCGAGCTCGGCGTCCTCCCGCAAGATCGGCCGGCTCAGCACGCACGCGATCATCGGCGCGGCGGCCCACAAGACGAGCAGCGGCGCGGCCGCGGGCAGGGCACAGGGCCGGAGGATCGCGACCAGGGCCGCGCCGGCCAGCGCGATGATCGGACTCGCCGCCATCGCGATGAAGAACGACCGGGCGGCGGATGCTCCGGCGGGGCTCACGCCGCGCGCGGCGCTTGCGGCGGAGGTCTCCCACTCGAGCAGTCCTTGATGCGTGATCAGGACCCGCGCGAGCGTGACCAGGACGGCGTTGGCCGCCTCATGCGCCTGGTCGGCCAGCAAAACGAGCTGGAGCGCGATCCGCGCCAGGACGCATGCCGCATCTTCCCAGAACACGCGAAGGAAGCCTTGCCACGACTGCCGCGGCCTCGGGCCGTTGAGCGTCTCGATGGAAAGCAGGTACAACGGGAACGCGATGGCCGCAATGACGGCCGCGGTCCAGCGTCCGGGGCTTCCCGGCAGGAGCGTCCACGCGAAGAGGAGAAGGGCGAGTGTCGCGGGAGCGACGAGGCTTCGGCGAAGGTTGTCGAGGATCTTCCACCGGGCGATCGGCGAGAGGCGGTTTCGCCGCAGGCCGGTGCGCGTCGGGACGAAGGGGAAGAGCCATGCCAGGAGCTGCCAGTCGCCGCGCATCCAGCGGCGCGCGCGGCGCGCGTACGCCGGATAGGTCGAGGGATAATCGTCGACGACCTCCACGTCGGTCACCAGCGCCGTGCGCGCATGAAGCCCTTCGAAAAGGTCGTGGGACAGGAGCGCATTCTCGGGCACGCGGCCGTTGAGCGCCGCTGTGAAGGCGTCGACGTCGTAGAGCCCCTTGCCGGTGAATATCCCTTCGCCGAAGAGGTCCTGATAGGCGTCCGAGACGGCCGTGGTGTAGGGATCGACGCCGGTGTGGCCGGCGTAGAGGCGCGCGAAGCGCGAGCCGGCGGCGCTGGAGCTGGTTACGCTGACGCGCGGCTGGAGGATCGCGTAGCCTTCAGTGATCCGTCCGAGCTTTTCATCGTAGTGCGGCCGGTTGAGCGGGTGCGCGATGATGCCGATGAGTTTTTTTGCCGCGTCGCGCGGCAGGCGCGTATCGGAGTCGAGGGTGATGCAGCAGCGCACGCGCGGGAGCGCCGACAAGTCCCCCGTCTGGACGGTGAAGCCCGTGTCCTTCGCCCCGCGCAGGAGGGCATTGAGCTCCTCGAGCTTGCCGCGCTTGCGCTCCCAGCCCATCCAGGACCCTTCGCCGGGGTTCCAGCGGCGCTCGCGATGGAGCAGGAAGAAGCGGTCTCCCCGCCCTTCGCTCAGGCGCGCGTTGAGTTCCGCGATGCCGCTGCGGGCGGCGTCCAGGATGGCGTCGTCGTCCGGCGTTTCTTTCGCGTCCGCGTCCGTGAAGTCGCTGAGGATCGCGAAATGGATCCGGGGATCGAGGTTGCCCAGAGCAAGGACCTCGATATGCTCGACGAGCTCCCGGGTTCCCTCGACGCTCGTCAGAAGGGTGGGCACCACGACGAGGGTCCGAGCGTCATCGGGGATCCCCGCCAGGAGGTCCAGGCGCGGCAGGCGCCGCGGCGGCGCGAACCACGCGGCGAGGCGCTGGATGAGGGCGATGGCCGCATCGCTGGCCGGCAGGAGCAGCAGCGCCGCGAGGACGAGCCGCATGCGGATCGAGCCTCCGTCGCTTCCGACAAAAGAGAGCGCGGCCGCGATCAGCGCGCCGGTCGTCAGCGAGATCGCGCTCAGATAGACGAACCCGGCGTGGGCGAACGCCGCGCGCCTCAAGCGCTGCAGCGGGCCGGGATGCCAGGCTACGTCCTCTTCAAGGGTGCGGCGGCCCTTTCCGATCAGGTGCCAGCCCACGTGCGCGGCGCGCGCGGACGGCCCCCCGGTCTCGGCCGCCAGGCGGGCGCTTTCGACGGTCCTCAGGGCCACGCGCACCTGGGCTTCCGCGGCGGGCTCGGCCAGTTCCTCGATGGACTGCCGGTAGCGGTCCCGGCTCAAGAAATCCATGCGCGGGTAGATGCCGGCGGGATCGCGCCTGAGGACGCGCTCGACGAGACTCACGGCCTCGACGTACTCGCTCCAGTCCAAGGCGGAGACCAGGCGCATGCTGGTGATGACGTTGGCCGTGGAGACCTGGGAGACGGCCTCTCGCTGGTGTTCGCAGCGGATCGCTTCCTCGGGCGTCATCGGCAAGGCGGCCAGATGCGCGTCGAGGCCTGCGCGAACGGCTTCAAGGCGGGGCCCATACTCCCGCACGCGCTGGAGGAGCTGCACGATCTGCGCGAGATGGAGCTCTCGGGGCAGCGGCGGCGGGACTCCCTTGCCCGCCGCGTCGATCCGGGCCACATACGCGTCCGCGGCCCGCCGCGCCGCGCGGGCGGCCAGGATCTCCTCGGTCAGGCGCCGCAGGTTCTCGATGAGGGCCAGCTTCAGCATGCTCGGCCATGCCCAGAGCTCTCCGATCGTCAGCGGGGCGACGGTCTGGAAGCTGTCCAGGAAGCGCACGAGCTGAGGGCGGTCCAGGCGGCTGTCGCTGTGGCGGATGAGCTCTACGGCCAGGGCGTAGACGCGGGCGTGGCCGGCAAGCTCGCGCGAGGCGAGCTTGGGCAGCTCGCGGTAGTAGGCGCGCGGGAGGTTTTGGTGCACTTCCCGGATCTCGGAGACCGCCAGGTAAAAATTATCCAGGAGCCACTCCGCCGCCGGAGTGACGAACTCGCCTTGGTGCACGTCGTCGGCGAGCGTGCGGTAGGCCTCGCGCAGGAGGCGGGCGTTGTCCTCGAAACGAGGGAAGACGCTGCGCGCCGCGCCTCCGGAGGGGTCCACCGTGAACCGGGCCGCCAGCGCGCGGGCCCGCTCCTCCAGGCGCTCGATGCTGAGCAGTTCATCGCGCAGAGGCTTCTCGGCCCTGGGGGCGGAGCGGAACCTTCCGCCGAAAGATCCTGAGGTGAACGCTGCGAAGAAGGAGTTCTCAATCCGACCAAAGTCAGAGTTTCGCAGCATTCCTTTCAGTGTATCTTTATAATCCTTCCTTCAGGTATGCGTAATACTCCGTATAGCCGTTTATGATGCACGCGGATTCATGCGAAGATCCCGCATTTGGGCGGCTGTTCCGGGATATCGTCGAGCAGGGCGCAGACGTCATGATCCAGACCAATACCCCCGGCGCCGTGCAGTCGCTCATAGACGAAAGACGCCGGTAGCGGAAGGGAGCGGAGATTCCCTCGTCGCTAGGCGGCGTCATGACTTCCGGCCGCGGGGCTCTCAGTAATTCTCCCTCCAGGATCGCGTATAATTCCGAATAGATTCGCTTGGGACAGGAATATACCATGCGCATCAGTAGAGGCGTTGTTATAAGGGGGAATCGATGAAAATCCTCGTTGCCTATTATTCGATGTACGGGCACGTCTACAAGCTGGCGCAGGCCGCCGCCGAGGGCGCCTCGGGCGTGAAAGGCGCGCAGGTTTCTCTCAAACGCATACCTGAGACCCTTCCAAAAGAAGCGCTTGAAAAAATGGGAGCGCTGGATGCGCAGAAGGAGCAGGAGAAAGTGCCGGTATGCGCCGTTGACGACCTTGCGGCGGCCGACGCCGTCATCTTCGGCACGCCTACGCGCTTCGGGAACATGTGCGGCCAGATGAGGCAGTTCCTTGACGCCACAGGCGGGCTCTGGCTCAAAGGCGCCATGGTGGGCAAGGTCGGCAGCGTGATAACCAGCTCCGCCACCCAGCATGGGGGGCAGGAATCCACGCTCCTCTCTTTCCACATCACGCTCCTGCACCAAGGCATGGTGGTCGCCGGGCTGCCTTACGCCTTCCAAGGCCAGATGGGCACGGCTGAGATGACCGGAGGTTCGCCCTACGGCGCGTCGACCATCGCCGGTGCGAAGGGCGAGCGGATGCCGAGCCGGAATGAGCTTGCGGGCGCGAAGTTTCAAGGCAGGTACGTCGCCCTGTTGGCCGAACGCCTCGCGGGGATAAAGATCGGCTGACGTCGGCGAGCAAAAACGCCCCCCGGCTCTTCAAGGCCGGGGGGCGCTTTCGTGATCGTCGGGGCGCACGCCGCGGCCTTCTCCCGGCAGGCTGGCTTCCCTCAAGAAATAGCTCCTTTGGCTGCCTGCGGAGTTTTACTTCCTGCCTTGCGTATAATTCCGCATTGGCACAATATGGGTGTAGTAAATGGCAAGAAATGCTTATAAATCAAGTAGCATATTGACTTTGAGCAAATTTGCTCATTATAATGAGTTAAATTATGACATTGCCTAAATTCAACCGCCCCATCCTTAAAAAAATACGAACACGGCTGCAGGAAGATCGTAGATTCATCCAAGTCCTGATCGGCCCGCGTCAAGTGGGAAAGACCACGCTGGTCCGACAATTCCTGGAGGACGCTGATATTGCGCACCACTACGCATCCGCGGACGAACCATCACTGCACGACCGGACGTGGATCGAAGCGCAGTGGGAGATCGCTCGCTTGCGGGCCAAGCATGCGGACAAGCGCGGCGCGCTGTTTGTTTTGGACGAGGCGCACAAGACGACGCATTGGTCGGAAGCGGTCAAGCGGCTCTGGGATGAGGATACCGCTTCGGGCATGAATCTTAAAGTCGTTCTGCTCGGGTCATCTCCTCTGCTGATACAAAAGGGTTTGACGGAGAGCCTTGCCGGCCGCTTTGAACTCATCCGAGTTCCGCATTGGTCGTTTGCCGAAATGAAGGAGGCTTTCGGCTGGAGTCTGGATCAATATCTCTATTTCGGCGGTTATCCAAGCTGCGCGGAGCTCGCCGCGGACGAGGAGCGCTGGCGCCGATATCTGCAGGATTCGTTGGTGGAGACGACGCTGTCTCGGGACATCCTGCTGCAGACTCGCGTCGATAAACCGGCATTGCTGCGGCAGCTTTTCCGCCTGGGCTGCGACTACTCGGGACAGATACTCTCCTATCAAAAGATGTTGGGACAACTGCATGATGCCGGGAATACGGTCACGCTGGCGCACTACCTCGAGCTGCTCTCAGGCGTCGGCATGCTCACGGGACTGCAAAAATATTCCGGAACCCGTTTGCGGCAGCGAGGCTCCAGCCCAAAATTCCTCGTGCTCAATACGGCCCTCATGACGAGCGGCGCCGACCAAACCTATGGCGCGGCTCGCGAGAATCGCGACGTATGGGGAAGGCTCGTGGAATCGGCGGTGGGCGCGCATCTGGTCAATGGCCTTTCAGGAACAGGCACGGAAGTGTTCTATTGGCGCGAAGGCAATCGCGAGGTGGATTTCGTGCTGAAAGGGCACGGCCGCGTCACGGCCGTTGAGGTCACCAGTTCGCGCCGCAAGGATTCCTTGCCCGGCATGGCGGCGTTCGCCGAGGAGTTCCATCCGCAGAGGCAGCTTCTGGTCGGCGGGCAAGGGATCCCGCTTGAGGAATTCTTGTCGGCTCCCGTCGAGAAATGGGTGGCGCCTTGACGGCTGCCGGGCACGCATAAGCGAGTTTATCGATTCCAGCAGTAAACTCGCCATATTTGATGGGCTGGAAGGTCGACCGCAAGTTAAAAGGAGAACCGGAAGCATTCGCTTCCGGTTCTCCTTTTGAGTTATCAGATAAACTGGCGGGCCCGATGGGGGCAATTTCCTACTGGTTTGAAGCGGTATATTGTTCCTTTGGTCCAGGAAGTGCATTTTATCCCTTCTCTGACTTTGTCTTGGCCCATCGAATTGAAGCGCATCCCCAATGGCGAAAAGGTCATCGTTGAGGTCTTGACTTGCCCTGTCCCTCAATTTGAGGTAGTCCTTATGTGAAAAGTTTCCAATCCCGTCGTCCCCTAAGACGATGGGGGCAATTGCGCTAAAAGGGGGTATGCCGTGACTAAGCCGAAGGCGGGCCAGGATTATCTTACGACTACTGGATTGCCGGTCCGTTTCCTGAAACGGGACAGCGGATGCATGCTTTTGCAGAGTCTTTGGACGGATAATCGGTTTCTTGTTCCTGAGACCTATCCGCTTAAGCCCTTGAAAGAGAAGCCGTCTGGCCCGGATCTGCGCTCCACTCCGTACAAGGAGTCCACACGGCCGACGCCGGAGGAGAGGAATCGGCCACTGGCCCCTGTCATTGATGCTCTGCTGATGGAGGGCAGGTTGACCATGAAAGGCCTCGCGAGAGAGGTCAGGCGGCGGGCCAGTGCGGCGTGTTGGGGGAAGGACGTGCGGGCCAATATTCGATCCCGGATAAGCTGGTTGCAGAAGCGGGGGATGGAATTCCTCCGAGACGGTGGCGGCCGGCTTTGTATTCAGCGGAAGTGCGAATAGCTGACTATATTAAGGCGTGCTGGTTAGGTTCTCGAATCTGGAATATTCTACTTCTCGCCACGCTTGAAGTTAAGATATTCCAGATCATAAGCATCTTGGATGTTCTCGCCCTTCGTGAATTTTCGCAAGATTGCCTTAAATGCCGAATCAGTGGTTCCGAACCAGTGTAAGTAGTATCGCGACTTGATGACGCTTAGGGCTGATTGGCCCAGCGGATTGTAGTGTAGTCGGCACCAAAGCGCATGATGGAAAGTCAGTCCAGTATGCGCCAAGTTATCGCTTTTCCACTGAGATATGATGATCAGATTCTGGTAATGGAAGAAATTCACTGAAGCAAGAAGATTTTTCGTGCGAATGTATTTCACCACGGAGAACGGTCGACTGGTATTGGGTGCCACATCTGGAGCATCCGTAGCCCGCAAATCCTCAAACGAAGGTGGATAGTTAAAAAATACATGGTAAAGAGAATGCCCGACGGCTGTTGCCTGGCCAAGATTTTTTATTTCAAAAGGGATGTCAAAACGGTGGGATTCGTTTTTCCACTCGGCTTGAACGGGTGCTGCCGCCGGAATTACATCCAAAATTGGGCGTTGTGAGTAGAGATATACATAAAGGGAACTCGCAACACCGACGATTGCTGCGACGTATCCCCAGGCTTTGGAATGAAAGAGGGAGATGAATTTGTCACATAAGCCGCCCTGCTTGGTAGGACTTCTGGAATACTTTTTGGCTTCCTGGAGTGCTGATATCCATTTGGCATATTGGCACCGAAGGAGCTTTATGCCCACAGTTTCATCGCCAACCTTAATCTCGGCTTTTCTGGAAACCTCCTCAAGTAGTTTGCTTTCTCTACCGCAGTAGCGTTCGATGAGGGCAATAACCTTAATGCGATAGCTGCCCACAATCCCAATCTCATCTTTTACATCCCGATATGAGGATGATTGCTCCCTGGTGAGTTCACGTATCAAGTCATCGATTTCGGACGGGGGTTGGGACGCCTTGCCCGGGAGTGCCTCTAGATTTGTGCGGATCAAAGCGAGGCATCTATCAATAGCGTTTCCAAGAGGGCGAAACTGTGCGAGCGTGAAGTATCCCCTGCCTTGAAAATCGGTTGTCCCGCTGCTTTGCGGGATTTCTAAATTCTCTATATCCCCAAAAAGATGGGGATCAAGTTCTTTTAGGCGTGCTATTGTTCGGATCGCTCTTTCAAAAAAAGGCCTGTGCGAATCGGGATCAAAGTACCTTCCACCAGAGCCGAACACTTGTCCAGAGAGATGGCGGTGTAATGTGTCAAGCTCTGGAAGATGCTTTTGGGCAATTTCGCTATTCACGAATCTATTCTCTGAAAAGTGGATGTGTCTTTTTGATCTCCGCGACCATTTCTCGATGGAATCTCTTCCAGCCCTGAGAGCCTGTGTAGTTCTGTTGGAGCTTGCTGGTTTCCCAGTTCTTCCATCCTGTTTTTAGGGGTTGGAGGTAGCTCTTAATTGTTTCGTGATCGAGAGTCCCGCCATGTGTCCGCAGCATAGACTTCAGGAGTTTTAGGAAAGCAGATATCCCCCGGTTAGTAGCTATGATGTAACGGTTGGGATCTGCCCATTCCTTTTTGAACAAGCTTTGAATTGTTGAGAAATAAGTGCGAAGAGCCGTGTTGTATTCATCGGCGGTATTTGCGGTATAGTGCTTTCTTAGCAAGCCGCGGGGGCCCAAGAGTCCTTTGAGATCGTAGCCAGCGAAGCCTTTAAGCGTAATACGCTGGTCGCCGACATCTAATAGTCTAATGGCCTTCTTGAAGGGGCTGATCTTGTTGAGTTCTACGACGACGCGGATGGCCATGAGTTCATTGTCCGCTTGGCAGAGGACATCATCCTTGGTGTATTTGAGATATGCGACAAGATTTGCATCCATCCTTCGGGAGTTGTCATTGATCGCGATAAACGCATCGCGCTTTTGTGAGTCGTCTAACTCGCGAAGCCCAGTCACAAGAACGCCGTAATTGCGCTGGGTTATCTCATCGCAATGGCTGAAGCCAAAAATCCGATGTTGGCCATCAATAATCTCCATCGAGGCATATTCGAGCGGGATGCTGAGTGCGACAAATCGCGAATCGCATCTGGAAAAATTGACAGGGTTGTCATGTTCGTTTTTGAACCTATCAGCATTCTTGAGATTATGGGAGACAACCTGTGGGCTTAGATGAAGCACGACGTTTGTTGGAAGGATAGAGTCTCTTTGAGAAAGAAATTTGGCAATGCTTGGCAACCGCTTGGTCGATAGCATGCGCTGGTAGGCATTTGCGTCGCCTTGAGCTCGGCGAAATATGGCGCAGGTTTTGAGGAGCTTTTCAGCAGGCATTGAGAAGAGGAAGAGTTCGGTGGTTGAGTGCTTATTGGGTTGGGTAAGTCGGACAGCCGGGACCGTGAGTGTGGCTTTCTCCTCTCTTGTTGTTATGCCTAGGGAATGAATGATTTCATATCTGGACCACTTCCCAATAGCGTTTGCGATGGCCTCGAAATATGCCAGCTCATCGAGCCCCCAAACCGTATCACCATTTTCTCTGGCGAACTGCCGATCTGCTTCGGTAATCTCGTGTTCTGTTGAAATAAATAGGACGGCATCCGCTTTCAGTTTCTTTTTGATAACGTCGTAATCGTGAACATGAGTCGAAAAAGACTCTTTGAGTTCCTTCCGTGCCTTATTCCACCCTACGATAGATATATCGAGTTCCTCTTCGGTAGCAAAAAGGTCGAGAGTCCGTTTCTTGCCACGAATATCCACCTCCTTTTCTGCGGGGTCGCTGGAGTGCGGCTGAGTTTTGAATCCGGCTTTGGAGAAAAGTTGCCACACGCGTTTGTTTAGGTGCGAACCTTTATTAATTGGCATAGGGGCTATACGTCAATTAGGATGACCTTAACGGGCACGGCCGGGAAGTGGCGCTTGAGGCGTTCAATGTCGTAAATCAGTTGCTCGCCATAGGAGACGCCCGTGGACATCTGCTTATGCATCGCATGGCAGGGCACGATCTCAATGCCGACATCTGCCTTGTTCTCATTGAAGAAATACTGAAACTTGGCCATGTCGTAGAACATGAACGCATACTTTCCGAACTGAACCTCGACGAGGACTCGATTCTTGACGAAGTCTACCTGCTTGAAGGCCCCCTCCACACGTATGGGGTAGTTCGGAAGCTCAATGGTGTAAGTGTCGCGAAGCTCCTTGTAGCCTCTGGCGTGGAACGCGGAATGAAACAGCGCGTTGATCTCCTTCGGGCTATAGAGGAGTTCGCCCGGCATGGTCTTCTCTTTGCTGACCTTCGATTTCTTGAGATTCTTGATGCTAGCAATGACGTCGTCGATTTCTTTCTCAAGTTTCGGATAGCGCACCTTTAGAATTTCGCTACCTCCCAGGTGGGAGTACTCGTAGGCTTTATGCACAGATTATCTCCTTGAGCAGTTTCTTGCCCGCTCGACTCCGTTTGCCATCCAGGAGGAATAATTGGTCGAGCTTGTCCTTCCCATTGCCATAGGTGGTCTCTGGCGGCAATGATAGGCGCGAGCTCTTTGGGTCGTAGATCGGGCGGTTCATGGGTCGGGTACGGAGCTTCCCACTGGCCGCAAGCATGATGCGGTCTCTCGCGACCTTGATGTAGTTGGGCATGATGTCCGCACCAGCGGCCTTGCGGCCGTGCCGGATCGCGGCTACGGCTGTCGTGCCCACACCCAGGAATGGGTCTAGGACTCTGTCTCCGGGGTTGGTCATCGAAAGCACTAGGCGCTCGATCAGTTCCACCGGGAACTGGCAGGGATGGATCGTCTTCTCTACATGGTTGTGCTTTACGTTTGGGATGACCCAAAGGTCTCCGGGATTCTTTCCGAGTGGGTTGCAGGAAAGCTGTCCCGCTTTCGGCCCCTTGAAGTATTTCTTGCCGGGATATTTCTGGGGGATTCGGACGGGATCCACGTTGAAGATGTAGTCGGAGGACTTGGTGAACCAGTTGATCGTTTCGTAGCGCCCGGAGAATCTTTTTGAGCAGTGCAGGCCATGCTCGAAGTGCCATATGATCCGATTGCGCATGCGCAGGCCAAGCTTGGCGAATATCGTGTAAAGTGGGATATCCAGCGGAACGATTTCGTCCTTGCCGATGTAATTGCCGACTTGCCAGCAGATGCTGCCATTGTTCGACAAGACCCGGACACACTCCTTTATGACTGATTCCTGTTGCGCTAGATACTTCTCCAGCGAAACGCGTTTCTCATAGGACTTCCCGATGTTGTAGGGCGGTGAAGTGACGATGAGCTGGACAGAGCTAGCGGGCATCGAAGCCAGCAGGTCTAAGCAGCTTCCTTGGAAGAGTACTACGTCGGCTTGGGGCTCATAGGACGAAGATATGCCGGGACCATTGGTTTCCCGGACGAGATGGTGGCCTTTGCGGCGTGGAATGCGATATTTAGTCATTGACCTTTCTGAGCAAGCGGCTCAGCTCCCTGCGATCATAGAGACGGTACTGGTTCACGGGGTGTCGCCGACACACAAGTTTCCCGCTGCGATCCCATCTCCTTAATGTAAGAGCGGACACCCCTAAAAGTTCCGCAGCATCTTTTACCGTCATGAATTCTCGAAAAGTTTTCATTGCGGTCACCTTAATCAACGTTAATCATTCTACTAAGCATCAGCGATCGGGTCAAATTTCTCATGCATGAACGGACTTGAGCTGTGCCGGAAACGAAGGTAGCTTGGGGTTGCCCTATAGGGCAAGGAGGCTACAGATGCTTAATGAATCGAATCCGCAGTCTGATACACCGAAGGTTCTGCGGATCACACTGGCCATGCCGGTCCGCTTGCGGCGCATCACTAACGGCGAGAAGGTCATCTGGCAGACCGGGCCCGATGACTGTGGAGTTGAGATCGTCGACGTGACAGACGACGCGCGTGCCCGACTTCAGGAGCTACTTAGAATTCTCGACGACGCCGAGCGTCAGCTACGCAAGCGGCGAAAAGTTCAAATCCCGTCGGGCCCTAAGACGACGGGGGCAATTACCCACCACAAGAACGAAGGCAAGTAGTCGGTAAGCGGGATGTGCGATTTGTGGAATTATTCGGAAGCGCCTCGGTGTCCTCGACGAGAAAAATGGGATTGCGCTCCGTCGAGAAGTTCAAATCCCATCGTGAGGTGCAGTCGGGGGCAAAAAAACACCGGCGCAATTTCTCTTATTATTCCTAGAGAAATTGCGCCGGGTTATCGCCAGAAGAGCTGGCGGGGTCGACGGGATTCGAACCCGCGGTCTCCGCCTTGACAGGGCGGCGTGTTAAACCAGGCTACACCACGACCCCAAGAAATGAATCTTCCTGAAGTCGATTATAGCACATCCCGGCCCGGGCTTCCTCAAAAAGCGGGGCGCGATTTCCGCGCCGCCGGCGAAAAGCGCTAACGTTCTTTTTGGTCGTCGCGATCCATCATCTCAACGAGTTCGGAAAAGTCCGAGCTGAGGGTGCTGAAGCGTTCCTCGAGATGCTCCCATTCGGGGTCCGCATCCTTCACTTGGACCTTCTTTGTCGACGAGCGGACGGATTTTTTCGCCGGCTTCGCCGCTTTTTTCTTGATCGGCATAACCTTAGTATAGACCCCGGATAAAATTTCCGCCAGGGGGGACCTGCTTTTTACGGCAGGAGGTCCGCATAGGCTCCTTCAAGAAGGTCTTGACGCCGGATGCCCAGTTCCTTTATAAAACCTTCAGCAATGGCGCGGCCTTGCTCAGGGCTCTGGTCCGGCCGCAGGCAGACTTCGATCTCAATGAAGCGGCCCATGGACTCGACCTCATCGAAGTGGATGCGCGTCTGTCCGCACAGGAAAAGGGTCCGCTCTTTGCGCACGACCTTGCCCTGGCCCAAGGCTTGGGCGAGCAGTCTTCGCATGCCTGCGGCATCGGCCACGGACGACATCTCGAAGGAGGACTGCTTCGGACCCGCGGTGTCGGGCCGCCGGTAGAAGATCATATAGCTTTGCGCGTCTTGGCCCAGATCGCGGAGCTTGAGGCGTCCGCGGGAGCATTCGAAGAAGGTGTCTTCCTGCCGAAGCTTCTCCTCGCGGTCGGCCAAGGCGCGGGCGCGCGCTTGCTGGGCGTCCCAGTCCGCGGCGCGGGCCTTGATCTCGATGTTGGTCATGGGGAAAGTGTGGGCAGTGCAGGGTTCGAACCTGCGACCCCCTCCTTGTAAGGGAGGTGCTCTACCGCTGAGCTAACTGCCCGAAGCGTCCGTGCGTCCCGTCCCGCATATTATCTCAGATTTACAGACCCCTTGACGAACGGCTCCCCGCAGTCTATAACTTGACGGGTAACCGAACCATGAAAAAAACAAAGAAGACCTCATGCCGCAAACCGAAGGCCAAGCCGTCGAGAACGGGTGCGGCGCGCGCGAAGAGCTCGTCGAAGAGCGCCGCGAAGTCTGGCGCTTTAGACGCGCCGGAGGCCGCGTTCAATCCCGAGGAGTTCCGCGTCGAGGAGGCGGCCCCGCGCGCGGAGCCGCGCTGGATCGAGGTGAGGTGTCCCTACTGCGACGAGCCCTTCGATATCCGCGTGGATCCTTCCGCGGAGGAAGGGCAGAGCATGGTGCAGGATTGCCAGGTCTGCTGCAAGACTATCCAGATCTCGGTGGACATCGAGGATGGAGAGATCTCCGTCTTCGCATCCCGCTCCTGAGCGCCGCGGTCGTTAACGAAGCTCTTCCAGGGTGAATTCCGTGCCCAGGTCGATGCGCGAGGAGGCCTCGGCCAGGGCGCGTTGAATGCGGCTTAGGCGCAAGTTCTTCTTTTTCGCCACGGTCAGGGACAGCGTGGGGGTCTCCTCGTCGAAGGAGGCCTCCTCTATTTCCGGCAGTTTGCGAAGCTCCCGGAGGATGGCGCGCTTGCAGGCCTCGCAGAGTATTCCTCGCAATTTCGCGGTGTGCCGTCCTGGGGCCAGGGTCTTGGGCAGGATCGCTTCCACGGCCTTCGGCGCGGGGTCGGCTGCGAGAACCGAAACTGGGCTCGCAAAGGACAGGAATAAGGCGGCTAAGAAGATATGCATGACGGCCACCGTATCATAAAGGAAGGCGCTCCCTCCAGTTTTAATAGTAAACTCTGGTCGGGCCGATGAAGCGCGATTGCGGCCTGGGATATTCGGCGGAGGGTTCGATGCGTGTTCTCAACGGTTGTGCAATATGCGGATCCGGCGTATGGGCGCAAGTCCCTTCGTTGTTCCGTGCTTGCGGGTTGGACGTGCTGGCTTTCAGCCTGTTGACCGCGCTCGCGGCGCAGGCTGCCGTGCATCTTCCTTTTTCTCCGGTGCCCGTGACCGGGCAGACGCTCATGGTGCTTCTGGCCGGCGCGCTTCTGGGCCGCAAGCGCGGGGCCGCTGCCATGGCTGCGTACTTGGCCGAGGGGGCGTGCGGCCTGCCGGTGTTCGCGGCCGGCGCCTTCGGCATCCCGCATCTTCTGGGGCCGGCGGCCGGGTATCTGCTGGCCTTCCTGCCGGCGGCCTGGGTCGTGGGCGCGCTCGTGGAGAAAGGATGGGACCGGGGCCTGCGCGCGGCTGCGGCGTTCTTTATGGGGAGCATGCTCCTCCTTTCTTGCGGAAGCCTGGGGCTTCTGCGCTTCATGCCGCTTTCCGCTTGTTTGTGGTCCGGCTTCCTGCTCTTTGTGACGGGCGAAGTCCTCAAGATAGGCGCCGCGGTCTCAACCCTGGCTGTTTTCCGCAAGTAAGACCCACACCCCAACTCGGCATCACCGAAGGGAACAGCGGGTGGCGGAGGGGACGCAGACCTTCTTCCCGCTCCATTCGTGCGGGTGGAGGGTATGGGGCGGGAAGAAGGTCTGCGTCCCAGGCCGCCAGGACCCGCCATGAAAATGGGTGAGGCCGTGATTAAAATTCCCATTGACAGAGTTGCAGAGTTCCGTTAAACTCCCAAGATACGCTTTGGCGCACCCGTTTGCGCTGAGGGACGTGTTTTGCCGATGAAAAAGACTTGGATACTCGACGTGCTGCTCGGACTCGCCGTGTCCCTTTTCGTGGGGGGCTCCTATGTGATGCAGGGAGCTTTCCTGGAGAGCCTGGAACTCAAGGCTTACGACGCGCGCGCGAAGTTCCGTCAGAGCCTGGAGCCGCCCACGGACGTGGTGCTCATCGCTATCGACGACGACTCCATCGCGCGCATGGGCCGCTGGCCCTGGCCGCGCACGCGCATCGCCGAGATGCTGGACCTGCTCGTTGCGGCCAAGCCCAAGGTCATCGGCTTGGACATCCTCTACAGCGAGCCCGAGGTCAACCCCGCCATCGCGGAGCTTGAGAATCTCAAGACGCGCTACGGGGAACTCCTTCAAGGCCGCAACATCGTCCAGAAGAAGGGCGTGGATTTCCAGAACGAGTTCTCCTCCATGGCGGTCCGTCTGGATACGGACTCCCGCCTGCTGGCCTCGCTGACCACGGCGCAGAACGTGGTCCTGCCCATGTTCTTCTCCGGCGGCGGCCTGCTGGGCGCCAAGCCCGAGGAGCTCCCGCCCGCGCTCTCGAGCGCGGCGCTCACCGCGCGCGTGACGCGCGCCGAGGCCGGGTTCCAGGACGTCGAGGGCGGAAAGCCCGTGTATCCGATCCTTCCCTTCCTTAAAGCTTCGGCCGGCGTGGGACACGTGAGCATCTATCCGGATCTCGACGGCGTGGTTCGCCGCGAGGTGCCCGCGGTCAAGTACGGCGCGTCCTATTTCCCGTCCTACGCCCTGGCGCTCACGGCCCGCTACCTGGGCATCAAACCCGACGAGATCCTTGTGACTCCCGGCAGTTCCATCGAGCTGGGCAAGCTCAAGATCCCGCTCGACGAGCAGCAGTCCATGCTGGTCACCTTCAACGGTCCGGACCATACCTTCCGCTATTATTCCTTCCACGAGGTGCTCAACGGCAAGGTGTCCATGGACGTGTTCAAGGACAAAATCGTCATCCTGGGGCCCTCGGCCGCGGGCATCGCCACGCTTTACGTGACGCCCGTGGCGCAGTCCCTGCCTTCCGTGGAGTTCATCGCCAACGTCATCGAGAACATACTGGGCCAGCGCTTCCTCGTGCGTCCGCCGTGGGCCGTGCGCCTGGAACTGGGGCTCATCGCTTTCTGCGCATTCTTCGTCATGTTCCTCCTTCCGCGCCTGAAGGCCTTGGGCGGCGCGATCATCACGGCCCTGCTCTTGGCCGCGGCCATGGGCGCGGGCGGCTGGCTCTTCGTGGAGCGCGGGGAGTGGATCAAGGTCATCTATCCCTGCTTCCTGCTGGCCGCGGGCTACGTCGTCATCGTGACCAAGCGATTCCTCGTCACGGAGAAGGGCAAGGAGCTCGTGGAGGCCTCTGCCATCGAGACCAACAAGATGCTCGGGCTTTCCTTCCAGGGCCAGGGCATGTTCGACCTTGCGTTCGAGAAGTTCCGGCTCTGCCCGGTCGACGACAACATGAAGGAGACGCTCTACAGCCTGGCTCTGGACTTCGAGCGCAAGCGCCAGTACGGGAAGGCCGTCAACGTCTACAAGCACGTTTCGGCGCACGATCCCAAATATAAGGATATCGTCGAGAAGATCAAGACCCTTTCTGCCGCGGCCGAAGGCGCGGTGTTCGGCGGCATCGGCCAGAAGGGCGGGGAAGGCACGGTGATGGTGACCGCGGGCGCCACCAAGCCCATGCTCGGCCGCTACGAGATCATCAAGGAACTCGGCCGCGGAGCCATGGGCATCGTCTATCTCGGCAAGGACCCCAAGATCAACCGGCAGGTGGCAATCAAGACCCTCATGCTCGAGGAGGGCGGCACTCCCGAGGAGACAAAGCAGATCAAGGAGCGCTTCTTCCGCGAGGCCGAGAGCGCGGGCACGCTGAATCATCCGAACATCGTGCGCATCTACGACGCGGGCGAGGAGCAGGACATCTGCTACATCGCCATGGAGCTGCTCGACGGCCATGATCTGACGCGCTACTGCGGCAAGGAGAACCGGCTCGATGCGCTGACGGCCATGGAGTACGTTGCCCGCGTGGCCGAGGGGCTCGACTACGCGCACAACCAGGGCATCATCCACCGCGACATCAAGCCCGCCAACATCATGCTGCTCAATGACGGCTCCGTGCGCGTGGCGGACTTCGGCATCGCGCGCATCGCGGCCTCCTCGAAGACCGCCACCGGCACGGTGATGGGCACTCCTTCCTATATGAGCCCGGAGCAGATCGCTGGACGCAAGGTGGACGGCCGCTCGGACCTCTTCAGCCTGGGAGTGACCCTTTTCGAACTGCTTACGGGCGAGAAGCCTTTCAAGGGCGGAGACGGCATCGGCACGCTGCTCTTTCAGATCGCCAACGAGCCGGAGCCGGAGCCTTTGCAGATCGAGCCCAAGCTGCCGCGGCGCGTGAGCGCCATCGTGCATAAGGCGCTCAAGAAGAACGCGGACGAACGCCACCAGAAGGGCTCGGAGTTGGCCGCACAACTGCGGGCCTGCATCGAGGCCGTCAAGAGCGGCGCCGGCGATGAGGCGCAGACCGAGGAGGTCACGGCTGCGGCGGTTGTTCCTATCGTGGAGGCTGCGCCTGTCGTTGAGCCTGCGGCCGTCGAAGCTCCAGTTCCTGTCGTGGAGGCCGTGCCGGAGCCGGTCGTCGAAGCTTCTGTTTCGGAATCCACGATCGTTGAGTCTCCCGTGCCGGAACCGGCAGCGACTTTTGAGATCCCTGTTCCCGTGCAGGAGACCGCGGCCGTTGACGCTCCCGTTTCGGAAGCCGCGGTCATGTCCGCGCCTGTCCAGGAGTCCACGTTCGTGGAGGCTCCTGCTCCTGAGCCCACGGTGGTCGAGGCTCCTGCGCCGGAGCCGCAGATCCATCTGCAGCCCTTCGATGTCCCTGCGGACTCCGAGCATACAATCGTCTTGGAACTCCCGCCCGTGCCTGCGGCTTCCGCTGAACCCGCGGCCGCGCCGGCGCCGCAGCCCGAGTCCGGCGCGGAGCATCATTTCACTTTCGAGACGGACCCTATCCCGCCGCCTTCCGCGGAGATCGAGCTGGGTCCCAGGCCGGGAGGCGGTCTTGTCCGGCCGCGCACGCCCGGAGAGATCGCCGCGGCTCTGCCCGGCGAGCCGCCGGCTTCCGCCGCGCCCGAGGAGCCCTTGGATCCGGATGCGACCATCCGGCTCGATCCGCCCGGGAGGAGCGCGTGAGCGCTTTGGAACTGGCCGGCCGCACGGACACCGGCTGCGTGCGCGAGCGCAACGAGGATTCCCTGGCCGTGGAATTCGACATCGGCCTTCTGGTGGTGGCCGACGGCATGGGCGGACATAATTCCGGCGAGGTAGCCAGCCGCACGGCCGTGGACACCATCGTGGGGAACGCCCGGAAGATGCTGGGCGGCAGCCAGATCGTGGTCCCCGAGGGCGGCGAGCCGGGGCGTTCCGTGCGCGCGCGCCAGCTCGAATATCTTCTTAAGCTGGCCAACACCGTGATCTTCGAGAAGGCCCGCGCTTTCCCCAAGGACCACGGCATGGGCACGACCGTGGTCGCGGTCCTGGCCGATGAAAAGTCCTTGACCGTGGCGCACGTGGGCGACAGCCGCCTCTATCTGCGCCGAGGCGGGACGCTCCAGCAGCTTACCGAGGACCATTCGCTGGTCATGGAGCAGGTCCGCCACGGCCTGATCACCCGCGAGCAGGCCGAGGCCTCCAATCTGCAGAACATCCTGACCAGGGCCCTGGGCACCGACGAGCAGGTGCAGATCGACGTCTCCGAGCATCCTCTGCTTGCCGGGGACACGTTCCTGATCTGCTCCGACGGCCTGACCAAGATGGTCTCGGAGGCCGACATCTCCGATATCCTGGCCGCTGCTTCGAGCGCGGACGATGCGGTCGAACGCCTCATCGCTTCCGCCCGCGAGGCAGGGGGAGCCGACAACATCACGGCCGTCGTGGCGCGCCTATCGGGTCCGCATGAAGGGATCCGGGGATTCTTCTCAAGGCTTTTCGGAGGGTAGTCAGCATGCCCAAACTCCTGCTCAAGTTCAATGCCGCGGTCATCAAGGAGATCCCGATCGATAAGACCGCGATCACCGTGGGCCGCAAGCCCGACAACGACGTGGTCATCGACAATCCGGCCGTGAGCGGGCACCACTGCCGCGTCCTGCTTTCCGGAGATACGTTCTTCGTGGAGGACTTGGATTCCACCAACGGCACCTTCGTCAACGAGAAGCGCGTCATGAAGTCCGGCCTGCACCACAACGACGTCATCGGCGTGGCTAAGCACGCGCTCGTTTTCGTCAACGAGCAGGAGGCTGCGCAGGCCGCCGGGAATAAGCCCACGCCCGAGCCCGAGGCCACGGTGATGCTCTCGGCCAAAGCGCAAGAGGATATGGCCAAGGCCTCGGCCGAGGCGGCTCCCGGCAAACTGGGGGCTCTGCGGGTGCTCAAGGGGCTGGTGGCGGAGGCTGAGTACGAGCTCAAGGGCCTTTCCACCTATATCGGCAAGTCCGACCGCGTGCAGGTCCCCATCAAGGGCTCCGGGCTCTTCGGCTCCGCGCCCGAGGTTGCGGCCTCCGTTCACCGCAAGCCCGAGGGCTATGTGCTGGTGGCGGTCAAGGACGGCTATCCCGTGCTCAACGGCCAGAGCGTCTCAGGGCAGGTCCCTCTCAAGGACGGCGATATCATCGAAGTCGGCTCCACCACCCTGCAGTTCTATTTGAAATAAGCCTCATTCGTTTAAAAAAAGAGCGGCCGCGTATTTCGCGGCCGCTGCTCTTTTCGTTTCGTCATTCCGGCGGAAGCCGGAATCCAGGAACTGCTGTTGAATCGTACGCCTGGGTCCCGGGTCAAGCCCGGGATGACGACTTATGTTAGTCGATGGTCCAGGTGTCGGCGCCGGCCAGGAGCTTTTCCAGATCGTCGGCGCCGGGCTTCTGGGCGGCTTGGAACTGGTCTTCCATGAGGGCCTCGTAGGTCTGGGCTTCCACGGAGCGGAACACGCCCACGGGCGTGGGGAAGTCCGGCGGCTCCAATTGGGTCAGCATGTACTGGTAGTCGGCCAAGGCCCTCTCATCGTGCACGAGCAGGTCCGCGGGAGGCTTGCCCGGCTCGAAGGAAACGACCTCGGCCTTGCCGTCCTTGCGGCGGATGCCGCGGTCCTTGTTCTTTCCGAAGATGAGAGGCTTGCCCTGCTCCAGGCGCAGGAGCGCGTCCTCGCGCGTGGCGCGGTCCTCGACCGCGTAGAACGCGCCGTCGTTGAAGACCACGCAGTTCTGGTAGATTTCTATGAAAGAGACGCCGTTGTGCCGGGCCGCGCGCTCCAAGGTCGCGCTGAAGCTTTCGAGGTCGGTGTCCACGGCGCGGGCCACGAAGGTGGCCTCCGCGGCCAGGGCGAAGCGCAGGGCATTGACCGGCGTCTCGATGGTGCCGTGCGGAGAGGACTTTGTGACCTTGCCTTTCTCCGAGGTCGGCGAGTACTGGCCTTTGGTCAGGCCGTAGATGCGGTTGTTGAAGAGCAGGATCTTGAGGTTCAGATTCCTGCGCAGGGTGTGGTTGAGGTGGTTTCCGCCGATGGCCAAGCCGTCGCCGTCGCCGGTCACGACCCAGACGTTCAGGTCCGGATTGGCGAGCTTGACGCCCGTGGCGATGGCCGGGGCGCGGCCGTGGATGCTGTGGAAGCCGTAGGTGTTCATGTAGTACGGGAAGCGGCTGGAGCAGCCGATGCCGGAGACGAACACGGTCTTTTCGCGAGGAACGTTCAGGGCGGCCAGGGTCTTCTGCACCTGGGCCAGGATGGCGAAGTCTCCGCAGCCCGGGCACCAGCGCACGCTTTGTCCGGAGGCGTAGTCCTGGCGGGTCAAGACCTTCTTCTCGGGAGTGGGTTGGGACATGGCGGTCATCCTTTCTTTGAACGGAGTATCTCGATGATGCGCTCGCGGATCTCATTGACGCTGAAGGGCTGTCCTTTGACCTTGTGCAGTCCTTCGACCGGGAGCATGTATTGGGAGCGCAGGATCATTTGGAGCTGGCCCAAGTTGAGTTCCGGGATCAGGACGCGCTCGAAGCGCTTGAGTATGCCGCCTAAGTCCGGCGGCAGGGGATGGATGTGGCGCAGATGCACGCTGGAGACGCTCTCCCCGGCGGCCTGCAGCTCCTGCACCGCGGAGGTGATCATGCCGTAGGTGGAGCCCCAGCCGACTACCAGGAGCTTGCCCGAGTCCTTGCCTACGATCTTCGTGGGCGGGATATCGGAGGCCGCGCGGGCGATCTTCTCGGCGCGCTGCTGGGTCATGTGCTGGTGGTTGTCCGGGTCATAGCTCACGAAGCCCGTGACGTCCTGCTTTTCCAGGCCGCCGATGCGGTGTTCGTAGCCCGCGGTTCCCGGCGCCACCCAGGGCCGCGAGAGGGTCTTGGGGTCTCGGCGGTAGGGCGCGAAGGAGGCGGATTCCGGAATCGAGGCGGTCTCGAACGCCGGGAGTTCTTCCAGCTTGGGGATGCGCCAGGGCTCGGAGCCGTTGGCCAAGTAGCCGTCGCTGAGCAGGCAGACCGGGGTCATGTACTTGACCGCCAGGCGGCAGGCTTCCATGGTCATGTCGAAGCAGTCCGCAGGCGTGGCCGCGGCCAGAATGATGAGGGGGGACTCTCCATTGCGGCCGAAGGCGATCTGAAGGAGGTCGGATTGCTCGGTCTTTGTCGGCAAGCCCGTGGAGGGGCCGCCGCGCTGGACATTGACCACGACCAAGGGCAGCTCCGCGATGACCGCCAAGCCCAAGGCCTCGGATTTGAGCGCCAAGCCCGGGCCGCTCGTGCCCGTGGCCGCAAGGGCGCCGGCAAATGAGGCGCCGATAGTCGAGCAGACGGCCGCGATCTCATCCTCAGCCTGGAACACTTTCACGCGTTGGGCCTTCAGGCCCGAGAGCACCTGCAGGATCTCTGAAGCCGGCGTGATGGGATAGGAGCCGTAGAAGAGTTCCCGGCCCGCCCGCTTGGCTGCCGCGACCAGGCCCAGGGCCGCGGCTTCGTTGCCCGTGATGTTGCGGTAGCGGCCCGGACGGATAGGCGCTTTTCGCACGCGGTAGTGGTGTTCGAATATCTCGGTGGTCTCGGCAAAGGCATGGCCGGCCTGCAGGGCGCGCAGGTTGGCTTCCACGAGCTTCGGGTCCTTCTTGAACTTGGCGCGGATCCAGTGCTCCGTGGGCGTCAGGGACCGCTCGTACATCCAGTACATAAGGCCCAGGGCGAAGAAGTTCTTGCAGCGCTCGACCTGCTTGGGCGGGAGCTGGAGTTCGGCCAGGGCGCGGTCCGTGAGCGTGTTCATCTCGATGGGGATGACGCGGTAGCCCGAGAGGCTTCCGTCTTCCAGGGGGTTCTTCTCGTAGGCGGCTTTCTGGAGATTGGCGGGCTTGAAGGTGTCCGTGTTGGCGATGATGATGCCGCCGGGTTCCAGGGCCTTGAGATTGACCTTGAGGGCGGCCGGGTTGAAGGCCACCAGCACCTGGGGCCGGTCCCCGGGGGTGAGGACTTCCTTGGAGGAGAACTGGATCTGGAAGCCGCTCACGCCCGCGAGAGTGCCGGCAGGGGCGCGGATCTCGGCCGGGTAGTCGGGCAGGGTGCTCAGATCATTGCCTGCCGAGGCTGTTGTCGAGGTGAATTGACTGCCGGTCAGCTGGACCCCGTCGCCGGAGTCTCCGGCGAAGCGGATGGTGACCGCGTCGATCTCCGAGACCGGCTTGCGGGACGGCGGATTTTTCCCTGATTTTCCTTCTTTGGCTTGAGTGGACATGGTTTATCTCATGGGGAGCGTCTGTGTGGGTATAATAATATAAAATCAACCTTAGCGCGTTTAGCGAAGGAGCGGCTCCATGAAACTGCTCGAATACGAAGCAAAATCCATTTTCAGCGGTTACGGCATCCCGGTGCCGCGCACCGGCGGGGTGATCACCAAGCTCGGACAGCTTCCAGCGGCTCTTCGTCGGGCGGGCAAGGGTCCCTGGGTGCTCAAGGCCCAGGTGCTGGCCGGCGGCCGGGGCAAGGCCGGGGGCGTCAAAGTGGTGAAGACCCCGGCGGATGCCCGCGCGGCCGCGCAGGCCATGCTGGGCATGAGGATCGCCACGCACCAGACCCACGGCGCGGCCCTGACCGTGCGCGAGGTCTTGATCGACCAAGCCAGCCGCATCAGCCGTGAGATTTATCTGTCCGTGGTCCTGGACCGCCGCGAGGCCTGCCCCGTGGTCATCGCCTCCGCCGAGGGGGGGATGCAGATCGAGGAATTGGCCAAGTCCAAGCCCGAGGCCATATTAAAGGAAGCGGTGGATCCTTCGCGCGGCCTTGAAAGCTTCCAGGCCCGGCGCTTGGCCTTCCGCTTGCGCATCCCGGGCCCGCAGATCCCGGCCTTTGTCCGGCTCGCTCAGTCCCTTGCGCGCGTGTTCCTGGACTACGACGCCTCTTTAGTCGAGGTCAACCCTCTGGTCATCACCGGCTCCGGCGAGCTCGTCGCTCTGGATGGAAAGATCGTCGTCGACGACAACGCCCTCTTTAGGCAGAAGACCCTGGCCGGCCGCAAAGACGGTGAAGCCAGCGCCTTGGAGCTGCAGGCCAAGAAGGTCGGCATCTCCTACATCGGTTTGGACGGAGACATCGGCTGCATGATCAACGGCGCGGGCCTGGCCATGGGCACCATGGACACCGTGGCCCTGGCCGGCGGCTCGCCCGCGAACTTTCTTGACGTGGGCGGCGGCGCGACCGCCAAGCAGGTGACCGCGGCTTTCAAGATCCTGCTCAAGGACCGCAAGGTCAAGGCCGTGCTGGTCAACATCTTCGGCGGCATCATGCGCTGCGATGTGATCGCCCAGGGCGTGCTCGAAGCGCTCAAGAACGTGAACATGAAGGTCCCCCTGGTGGTGCGCTTGGAAGGCACCAACGTCGAAGAAGGGAAACGACTGCTCAAGGAATCCAGGGTGCGCCTGACCCTGGCCGACACTCTTTGGGACGCCGCGCAGAAGGCCGTGACAGCGGCTAAAGGGGCTGGCAAGTAACAATATGACCGATTGGCCAAGGGTGCTATCGGGCTGCGACTTCGTCTCTCGTCACTCACATACCGCAGAGGGTATGCTCGTTCCTCGATCCTCGTCTCGCTCCAATAGCACATTGTCCGATCAGTCATATTGTTACTTGTCAGCCCCTAGGAGGGCGCTTAATGAGTATTCTTCTTAATAGGGACAGCCGCATCGTGGTGCAGGGATTCACCGGCGAGACCGGGACTTTCCATGCCAAGCAGTGCATGGAGTACGGCTCCCTCATCGTTGCCGGGGTCACTCCGGGCAAGGGCGGGACGCGGCATTTAGACGTTCCTGTCTTCGACACGGTCTCGGATGCGGTGAAGGAGACCCGCGCGGACGCTTCCCTCATCTTCGTGCCCCCGTCTTTTGCCGCGGACGCGATCCTGGAGGCCGCGGAGGCAGGCGTGCGCGTGATCATCTGCATTACCGAGGGCATCCCGGTGCTGGACATGGCGCGGGTCAAGCGCGTCCTTGCGCAGCGCGAGGCCGCGGGCCAGAGCGTGCGCTTGGTCGGTCCCAACTGTCCCGGAGTCATCACGCCCGGACAGTGCAAGGCCGGCATCATGCCCGGCTATATCCATAAGTCCGGGCCCGTGGGCGTGGTGTCGCGTTCCGGCACCCTGACCTATGAGGCCGTCTGGCAGTTGACCCAGCGGGGCATCGGGCAGTCCACGGTCGTGGGCATCGGCGGAGACCCTATCGCGGGCTCGAACTTCACGGACATCCTCAAGCTTTACGAGGCCGATGATGAGACTAAGGCCGTGGTGCTCATCGGCGAGATCGGCGGTTCCTCCGAGGAGGAGGCCGCGGAGTTTTACCGCCGCAGCATGAATAAGCCGGTCTTCGCCTTCATCGCCGGCAAGACGGCCCCGCCCGGCAGGCGCATGGGCCACGCGGGCGCCATCATCGAGGGCGGCTCGGGAACGCATGCCTCCAAGGTGGAAGCCTTGCGCAAGGTGGGCATCCGCGTCATCGAGAACTTAAGCGGCATCGGCGCGGCCGTGGCCGAGGCCATGCCCACCGCGGCGGCGCGATGAATCTGGCCATTGCCTTCGGCGCGGGCCTGGCCAGCTTCCTCTCGCCCTGCGTCCTGCCCATCATCCCGCTCTATCTGGCGTATCTGTGCGGGACTTCCTATCAGAACCTGCTGGCTCAGACGGATAAGCGGACGACGCTGCTGCATTCGTTCTGCTTCGTGCTGGGCTTCTCGCTGGTCTTCATCGCTCTGGGCGCCTCGGCCTCGGCCTTAGGCGCCGGTCTTTTGCAGTGGCGCGGGGTCGTCGAGCGCATCGGGGGGCTGGTGCTCATCCTCCTGGGGCTCTGGATGGTCGGCCTGCTCAAGGCCGGCTTCCTGTATCACGAGGCGCGCTTTCACTTCCACGACAAACCCGTGGGATTCGCGGGTTCCGTGATAGTGGGCGCGGCCTTTGCCGCGGGCTGGACTCCCTGCGTGGGGCCCGTGCTGGCCGGCATCCTGATCATGGCCTCCCGCGAGGACTCGGTGCTCAAGGGCGTGCTGCTCTTGACGGCGTATTCCGCAGGCTTCGCCCTGCCCTTTTTGGCCTGCGCCTTGGCCATCGATCGGGCCACCCAGCTTATCCGAAAGCTCTCTCCGTACCTGTCCAAATTGGAGAAGTTCGTGGGCGGCCTGCTCGTGCTCATGGGCTGCATGCTGGCCGCCGGCCGCTTCGGTCAGTTCTCGTCGTGGATGTTCTCCCTCATCGTCCGCTAGCCTGGATCCCGGCTTTCGCCGGGATGACATCCATCGTCATTCCGGCGGAAGCCGGAATCCAGGGGGAGTCTTTTGGGCCTAGTATAGGCTAGGTCCTTTATTGGTTCTTCCCTAGGTCCTCGACCTCAGTACCTTGCTGGGGGCTTTCCGATAAAATCCGCATGGAGTGAGTTCCAGATACCGACTCTTCTTCGCGGGGCTGATGCTTTGGCCTTGCTGCGCTTGGCCGCAGGCGGTCGTTGCGCCGGTGCCCGGCAGCGCGTTCGCGCCTCTTGGCGCGGCGGCAGGAGCGGCTGCGATCGCGCCCTTGAGCGTTGCCGCGCCGGCGGTTCTGCCGACGGCTCTGCCTGCGCTCAGCGGCGACTTGCGATTGGCCCAGCGCGTCATCGAGACCTTGGGCTCGGACCGCTTCGAGGGACGGGCTCCGGGTACGCGGGGAGGGGAGCTCGCCGAAGCCTATGTCCGGGACTTCTACAAGCGCTACGGCATGGCGCCCGAGAAGGGCAAGGACTATCTTCAGCCCGTGAAGCTCAAGGGCTACACCGCCCAGGGCTTCTCCATCGACGACGGCCGGCAGACCCTGGAGTTCGAGAAGGACGTGGCCGGCACCTATGCCGCTGATGAGAAAGAGTTCGATCTCTCGGCCGAGGCGGTGTTCGTGGGCTTCGGGATCAAGACTCCGATATGGGACTGGGACGATTTCAAGGACGCGGACGTGAAGGGCAAGCTCATCATCGCGCGGGTCAATGATCCCGGCCTCTACGATGAGACGATCTTCGAGGGCAAGACGCTGACGTATTTCGGCCGCTGGACCTATCACGTCGAGGAGGCCCTGCGCAGGGGCGCGGCCGGCATCCTGCTCATTCATACCGATGCGACCGCGGGCTACGGCTGGGAAGTGGTCAAGAACTCCTGGGGAGCGGAGGCCCTGCTTCTGCCCGAGGACGCGAACAATCCCCTGAAGTTCCGAGGCTGGGTGCAGGAGAAGAGCCTGGAGCGGATGCTTTCGGCGCACGGCGTCGATCTGCAGAAGCTCTACGAAGCGTCGAGTTCCAGGGATTTCAGGCCCGTTCCCTTGGGCTTCTCCCTGCGCGTGAAGGGAAAGCAGGCTCTCCGGGAGCTGACCGCGCACAACGTGGTCGCCGAGATCCCGGGCAAGGTGAAGGAGCGCATCGTGCTCAGCGCGCATATAGACCATCTGGGCAAGAAGGGCGACAAGATCTTCAACGGCGCCATCGACAACGGCTCGGCTGTGGCGGCCATGCTCATGCTGGCCAAGGAACTCCAGGAACATCAGAAGGACCTGTACTACACGGTCACGGTCCTGGCCTCCGAGGCCGAGGAGGCAGGGCTCCTGGGCAGCCGGCAGTATGCACGCTCCACGGACAGGGACACGGTCGTGGCGAACATCAATTTCGAGTCCACGCCCGTCTGGGAGAAGGCGAAGAGCATCATGGGCGTGGGCGCGCGCTATTCCACGCTGGAGGATTCGCTGAAATCCGTGGCAAGCAAGCGCGGCTGGGACTATTCCGAGTTTTCCTTGGTCGACCAGGGCTTCTTCTACCGCGCCGACCAGTTCTCATTCGCCCGCGCCGGGATCCCTTCGCTCTGGATCAGCGCCGGGGAGGATGATCTCTCCGGCCAGCGCAAGTATTCCAAGTTCTGGAAGACCGATTACCACACGCCCAAGGACCGCTTCGACCCCCAATGGCCGTTGGGCGGCCTGGAGCAGACCGTCGAGGCCGCCCAATCCCTCATCGACGAACTCGGACGCACGCACATCCGCCCCCAGTGGAAAGGCGAGCCCCCCTTCCCCATGGATGGGGTTGGAATTAAGATGGATTCTGTCCGAACGCCATAGCGACATTTTGACACTTGAAAGACTTTCCGGTTAGGTCTTTTGGGGTCCTGAACAAGACCCGATAGACCCAGGTAATTTTACCGCACGAGGATTATCCTGTACGGAATCGGATGGATTCTAGGATACTCGACGTTCTTTTCCTGCGGCCGGGCGGACGATTTCCGACGGTCGATCATGATATCGGTTCCGCTTGGGATGCGGTGTCTTGCGGATCGCATCAAGTGCGCAGGCACGACTCGAATTATATTTTTTGGAAGATCCTGTTATCGTGTCGAGCGAGTGAGTATTTTTTCGGGCGAGGCTTGGCTTCCTTTGCATTGCGATGGGTATTCAAAAAGACTTTTGGGGTTTCTATCGAGGAGAGCGCGAGTCGTGCCGAATATTGTTCGGGAATGCTCCAGGATGAATGCACGTATCGTTCGGCGGATGGATATCTCGCCGCAGTCTGCGGCATGATCGCTCATCTGAAGAGACTCAATGCCAGCCAGAAAGAATATGCCTTTTCCTTGGGGGCGGGCGTCTGCGTGAATCTCGTCGACTATCGGAAAAGCGACAGCATCGTTGAATATGCTCGACGGGCATTTAAAGAGAAGAATTTCTTGTCGCTGCTTGCGGAGTCTTCTTTGGACGGGGCGGGGGATGCCGCTGATCTGGTTTTCCTTTCGGCGCATTCTCCTGAAGAGCTGCTTTTCGCGGCGCTTTTGGCGCTGCATTTGAAGGCGAGGAATCCGCGTGCATATATTTGCCTTTATGAGCATGGATATGAAAATTTCTCGCTTCAGCCTCATCTGAGCGAACTTGAGAGGAATCGTCATTTCCTCGGCATTTTTGAGAGCATATTGGTGGGGCCTGCGGATGTCCCGGAGATGACTGCCGGCATCGTGAAGTGCGCTTCTTCGGACGTCTATCCTTGCGGCATTCTTCGGCGGGCCGATGTCCCAGGTCTTGGGACGGCCCCCCAGGAGAAGGGGGCGTTCCCTCGCTCGCGGCCGCTACCGACTTTTTCGCCGATGCCTATCCTGTGGACGCGTTTGAATCAGGAACGTTGTTATTGGGGGCGATGCTCATTTTGCGTCCAGAACCATAAACATGGGGGAGGGCCGGTCGGAGGATCCGGCGGGATGGAAGATTCGTTGAGGAGGCTTCAGACTGCTCGGGAGGCGGGCTATCGGCATGTCATACTTTCCGACGAGGCCTTGTCTCCTGGAAGATTCAGGGAATTGTCGGCAAGGCTTCTGCTGCTGAAGCTGGATCTGCGATGGGCGTGCCGAATCCGGTTCGATGGAGAATTTCGGAGGGAGGATTTCTTCCGGGCAAAAGAGGCGGGCTGTTTCGAGGCCCTTTTGGGGCTCGAGAGCGTCTCTCCACGAGTCCAGCGGCTTATGAATAAGTATCCCGAGAATCTCGAGCGGAAGCATATCGAGGATATGCTGGCGTGGATGCGTGAGGCGGGGCTCGGGAGTCATGTGAATATTTTGGGAGGGTTTCCAGGCGAGACGGTCCAGGAGCTTGAGGATACCGTCGGCTTCGTTGCCGCTCATGCGAAAGTGACGCCGAATATGACGCTTACCTGCAACTGTTTCGAGCTTTTCCCTGGATCGGAGGTCGCGGAGGATCCCAATCGCTATGGGATAGAGGTAAGGCCTTTCTCTGGGGATGTCGCCCGGGGGCTTTCATTCTCCGTGCGGGGAGAAGGGAACGGCGGCTCGCGGGACCAGCGTCCCTATGTGGATGAGATGCGGCAGCGATTGTTTTCAGAGGCTGGCTGGGGGACTTTGCTGAATACCGAAGAGGGTATGGCTGCGCTCGGTTTATATATGGATTCCGGCCACGGAGCGGTATTCAAATCCATGCTGGACAATGTATTCGAAGCCTCAATAAAGGGGAGCGCATGCCGACGATCCTCTTGACGGGAGGGACAGGCAATGCCGGCAGCCATGTTGCACGGCAGCTTCTTGCCCATGGATATGAAATTCTTGCCGTGTCCCGGAGCAAACCGGATTTCCATTGCCGTCATCTTCGTCGAGACCTTCGCGATTTAGAGGGGATTTCTTCCGAGATCGAATCGACTGATGGGATCATTCATTTGGCGAGTCCGCGCAGCCAAGACGCGAGGGTTACGGTGGAGGAGGATGTCCTTTCTTTTCATATTATCTGCCGATACTGGCGAAAAGGCAGCCTGATCTTTGCCAGTAGTCAAGTGGTTTATGGCGTTGCAGTCGGGGACATATGTGAGGACTCGGCGTACCATCCTTGCGGATGGTACGATTTGGGCAAGATCATTAATGAGCTCCAACTGCAGATGGCGTGCATGGAATCCGGTCGCGGGGCGGGAGTAAGTTTGAGGATACCGATCCTCTTCTCTACTGGGAGGAGGAGAACGGATCGTCAGTTCATGACAGATATTCTGGAGCACTGCCGCAAGGGCGGATCATTCGCTTTTGAGAGTGAAGCGGACTTATATGCGAATGGGACCTCTTTTATTGGGGAAGAGGATTTCGCAGCGGCCGCCGTTGCTGCTCTGCGTATCGACCGGACAGGCGAGTATAATCTCGCCGGAGGATTTTGCACGTGGAAAGAACTTATCGAATGCGCGCACCGTTTTCTGGGTTCGAGGCCGCGTTTTATTCTTCGCAGGGGGGGGTATAGCATGCCGGATGAGCTGCGCCTCCCTAGTTCGCGTGCGCGGTTGGACTGCTCGAAATTTCAGAGGGCAGCAAATTGGATCCCGAAAGAAGCGTTAGATATGCTTGTCGCCCGCTATTTCCAGGAAGATCAGCTGGAGAATGGATGAGTCTTGCGGGATGTTTGGGCGGAAGGGGATAAAACGCATGTTGCTGAGATCGAAATGGGTCCATCATTATCAGCGAGGGAGCGATGTCGTCTTGTTTCATGCGCTGACCGGGGAGGCTCTATTTGGGAGTTCAGCGCTGCTGTGTTTGTTCCATTCTTTCCCGGGTCAGGATGTCCTGTCTCAGGGACATCCCGGATTTAAGAGAGGGGAGAGCGATGCTGTCGTCGGTCGGTTGTGTTCTAAGAAAATGCTTGTCCTTTCGCCTTCGGAAGATGATGGGATGGCGGATTCGTTGCTGGAGAAGGCTGATGGATTTTTCAAAGGGAGGAATAGGCTGTCCCTTCTTTCTACGGATGCATGCAATCTTCGGTGCAGATATTGCTATGTGCGCAATAAGGATCACTCGCCGACATTGATGACGGTGGATACTGCGAGGCGTACGGTCGATTACTTCTTCCGTTTGACAGGGCGACAGGGGGATGAGCGAGAACTGCACTTTCACGGCGGAGAGCCATTGCTCAATCTCCCGGCGGTATTCGCCGCTGCCGATCGCGCGCTGGAATTGCAGGGGGAGGAGTTCTCGGCGGGGCTGTCGCTTTCCCTGACGACGAACGGGGTCTTGTTGGATGAGGAGGCGGCGCGTCAGTTTGCGAAAAGGGGGGTCCGAATCTCTGTTTCACTCGATGGGCCTCCCGATGTTCATGACGTATATCGGCGCTCGAAGGAGGGGCAAGGCAGCTGCGAGCAGGCAAGACGCGCGATAGAGCTCTTGCGTGCTGAGGGGGTTGACGTGCAGATTGCATGCACGTTGACGCCGGAGGTCCTCTCGAGTTGGGACAGGGTCGTGAGCTATTTTGTCGATGAGGTGGGCGTCGATTCTGTAATAATAGGGACGCTATTGCTGTCTTCTTCCGGAGAGAAAGGAATGTCTTCGGAGATGTCCGAGGGGAGGTCTGCGGGGGCGGCCATTCGGAGCGTCATCGGTGCGGCCGAGAAGAATCGCTTCGAGGATATAGATATTCTGCCTCGGATTAGAGCGTTTTCGAAGAAAAGGGTTTATTTGAAATCGTGCGCGGCGACCGGCGGACAGATGGCTGTCGATCCCGCCGGGAATATAGGGCCGTGCCATGGGTTGTTGGGGGAGTCTCGGTATTTCCCGCGGAATGTTTTCCGAGACTATGATGAGGATATCGGCGCAAACGAAATGTTTGTAGAATGGAGTCGTCGTAGTCCGTTGCGCTTTCCTGTTTGTCGGCGATGTCCAGCCATCGGCATCTGCGGCGGAGGATGTCCTGCATCTGCTTTGCGGGACAGCGGGGATATTTGGGCGGTCGATCGCAGGACATGCTGGTTGGTCAAGCCGCTTCACGAGTGGCTTATGTGGCGTGTCTTCGATCAAGACGAGAGGCGTTCTGAGGGCGACGTTCGATTGGGAAGGAAATGAGCATAGCCGGATAGGAGGTCTTATGACGAAGGCGCAAAAATTGGTGTTCTTGCCGCTGCTGCAGGTCCTGATGTCGTTTGTCGGAGGCGCTCGGCCCGTGATGGCCGCTGATTTGCAGGTGCGGGAGCCTTCTGATAATGCGTATCTCACAGTCATATCGGTCGCGCATGCAGGAGAAGAAGGGTCGCGGCCTATCGGTCGACCGTGTGCGGTTACAGGGGTTCGCGGCTGATCTTTTAATGCAGGATGCGCCCCGCCTTTTCCAGGCGGGGCGCATCTTTTTTATGCAGACTTCCTTTGCCCGAATCGTCCGATCTCAGACTTGCCATAAATCATCTCGACGAATGGCATGCTGAAAAACTGTATGAGGAGTTGTGGGGGCAGGATTCCTCAGGTCCATCGAGTACTGTTACAGGGATTGACAGTATTGAAGTACAATACTCACTATGAGCGACAAAGCGAAGGCGAAGGGATCGAGATTCCCATTTTATTTTTCGGTGATTTTCACGATTATTCTTGTGCTTTTGCAGGCTGTCGGGTTGTTCGCTCCGGCGGACAACCGTTGGCAGGATAATCTGTATCGTTGGCGCGGGATGGTTCAGGGAGATCCTCGTATAATTTTCGTGGCGATCGATGACCGATCCATTCAGTCGGTCGGACAGTACCCGTGGCCTCGCAGTAAATATACAAAACTGGTCGATGAAATTTTCCGGAATGGAGCGAAGGTCGTCGGTATAGATATCCTTTTTGTGGATCCTTCCCAGCCGCAAGAGGATGATGCGCTCATCGCACTTACACGGAAATATGGTGAAAGGATTGTTCATTCGATGGCTTCGGATCCGTCCTTTCAAAATGAGATTCGTTTCATGCGTCCCTTTCCACGTTTGGCTGCCGTCACTCGTTCATTGGGGATGGTCAAACAGGAGCCTGAGGATGATGGGCAGGTGCGAAAGCTTCCGTTATTCATGGGGAAAAGCGTTTATTACGATGATTGGTTGTCCGATCCGGACCGAGTCCCAGGATTCGGTTTGAAATTGCTGTCGCTTTATGAGGGCAAATCTCCGAAAAGCTATTTGGAGCGTTTTCCGAACTGGATCAGGATCAATATTCGCGGGAAGACGAAGAGAGTCATCGGGAAGACTGTCGATGCCAAGGGTGAGACTATAGAGATCGAACAGGAGGTTTTTGGCATCGCACGCATCCCTGCTTGGAAGCTGCTCTCGAATTCCTTGAGCGCCGATGAACGCAAGAGGTTCAAGGGGGCGATCGCCATCGTGGGTTCTTCCACGGTCGGGGCATTCGACCATTATCCTACGGCATTCGATTCAATGTCTCCGGGTGCGGAAGTGTATGCGAACTTCATCGATAACCTTTTGCACGACAGCTATTTCCGATCGGCATCAGGGTATGCCATTTGTTTGCTCATAATTCTTTTTGTGAGTGCAGTTTGTTTCTTAAGCGTACGGCTGAGTCCGTTCTATACGGCTCTTTCCTTTTTGGGTATGGCCGTGGGTTGGCTTGCCGTGTCTTGGATATCCTTTCAGCATCTCTATATCCTTGCGTTCGTGGGGCCGATGCTGGCCATCGCGGGAACATTCAGCGTGCTGCTCATCCATCGCGCGCTGATGGAAGAGCAGCAGAAGCGCGAGGTGCGGCGGATGTTCGGGCAGTACGTCTCGCCCGAGGTCGTGGACATCCTGGTGCAGGATCCCTCGAAGATCCGGCTCGGCGGAGACCGGCGGGATATGACGGTGTTCTTCCTCGACATCGCGCACTTCACCACCATCTCGGAGAAGATGTCGCCTGAGAAGCTCATCAAGTTCCTCAACAGTTATCTTACGGAGCTCACTGATATCATCCTCAAGAACCACGGGGTCGTGGACAAGTACATCGGCGACTGCATCATGGCCTTCTGGAATGCGCCCCTGGAGGTCCCGGGGCACCGCGTGCACGCTTGCGTCGCGGCCGTGGAGTGCATCGCGGCCATCGAGAAGCTCAACCGCGAGTACGTGGACCCCACCATCCCGGAGAGGCCCTCCGTGCGCATCGGCCTCAACGCGGGAGAGGTGGTCGTGGGCAACACGGGCTCGGCGCGCAAGCTGGCCTACACCGTGCTGGGCGACGACGTGAACCTAGCCAGCCGCTTGGAAGGCGCCAACAAGTTCTTCGGCTCCACTATCATGGTCAGCGAGAACGTCTACAAGGAAGCTGCCGGAGTGGTGGAAGCCCGCGAGTTGGGCCGCGTGCGCGTGGTGGGCAAGGCCATCCCCATCCGCGTCTACGAGCTCCTGGCCAAGAAGGGCGCTCTTTCCGAGCATTGGCAGCAGGCCCTGCCCGAGTATTCCAAGGGAGTGGAGCTCTACAACGCGAAAGATTTCAGCGGCGCTCTCTCTCACTTCGAGAAGGCGCTCAAGGTCCTGCCTGAGGACAAGCCCTCCAAGCTCTACGCCGAGCTCTGTAAAGGCTATCAGAAGTCTCCGCCTGCCGCGGATTGGGACGGGGTCTTCAACCTGACGTCGAAATAAGGATGGTTCCCGTGAGAACTAAGGCTATTTCGTCCAAGCAGACTCCTCTTGAGGAGGTCTCTTTCTGCTTCGTGGACACGGAGACCACGGGAATCTCTCCCGCGCGGGGCAGCCGGGTCTGCGAGCTGGCGATCCTGCGCGTGCGCAACGGGCAGGTCGAAGGCGAGCTCAACGCCTTGGTCGATCCTCAGTCGCCCATCGACCCTTATGCGCAGGCCGTGCATGGGATCACGGACGCCATGGTGGCCGGCCAGCCGACTTTTGAGGCGTTCGTTCCGAAGGTGGAGACCCTGTTCTCCGGTGCGGTGTTCGTAGGCCACAATGCGAACTTCGACGTGAGCTTCCTTCGCTCGGAGTTCGAGCGCGCCGGGCGCGGCCTTCCGGAGCTGACCGTGCTGGACACCCTGCGCTGGGCCCGACGGCACTACAAGTTCCCGTCGAACCGGCTGGGGGCATTGGCCGAGGGCTTCGGCTTCGACACCCAGGGCGCGCACCGCGCGGGCCGCGACGTGGAGCTGCTCAAGCGCGTCTTCGACCGCTTCGTCGAAGATTTTCGGACCAAGAAAAAGATCCATACATTGGAGGGGCTCATCACGCTTTGACGTCTAGTGCGGCACAATTCCCTTTGCGTTCGTCGTCCTGGGCCTGACCTGACGGCCGTCATTCCGGCGGAAGCCGGAATCCAGGATTGCGACGGAGTTCCTGGGTCCCGGCTTTCGCCGGGACGACGAAGAGGGATGAGCGTGCCCCGCAGGAGGAGACAATGGCTTCAATGACATCGGCGAAAGTGATCCGCGCTTCGCGCGGCAAGACGCTCCAGTGCAAGGGCTGGCAGCAGGAAGGCGCCTTGCGCATGCTCATGAACAATCTCGACCCGGACGTGGCCGAGCGGCCCGAGGACTTGGTGGTCTACGGCGGCAAGGGCAAGGCCGCGCGCAACTGGGAGTGCTACCACAAGATCGTGGAGAGCTTGAAGATCCTGGAGGGGGATGAGACCCTGCTGGTGCAGTCCGGCAAGCCCGTGGCCGTTTTCCGCACGCATGAGTACGCGCCGCGCGTGCTCATTGCGAACTCGAATCTGGTGGGCAAGTGGTCGGACTGGGACGTGTTCAACGAATTGGAGAAGAAGGGCCTCATGATGTACGGCCAGATGACGGCCGGCTCCTGGATTTACATCGGCACCCAGGGCATCCTGCAAGGCACCTACGAGACCTTCGCCGAGGCCGCCCGCCAGCACTTCAACGGCACGCTCGCTGGACGCTTCGTGCTCACCGGCGGCTTGGGCGGCATGGGCGGAGCCCAGCCCCTGGCGGCCACCATGAACGGAGCCGCGTTCCTGGGCATCGACGTGGACCCTTCCCGCATCGAGAAGCGCTTGAAGACCGGCTACATCGATTTCATGGAGACGGACTTGGACGCGGCTCTTAAGCGCGTCATGGAGGCCAAGCTCACCAAGCGCGCGCTGTCCGTGGGCCTGGTGGGCAACTGCGCCGAGCTCCTGCCGGAGCTCGCGCGCCGAAAGGTCCCGGTGGACCTGCTCACGGACCAGACCTCGGCGCACGATCCCCTCATCGGCTATATCCCCAAGGGGCTCTCGCTGGCGGAAGCGGCTCGTCTGCGCAAGAAGGACCCCAAGGCTTACGTGGAACGCTCCATGGAGTCCATGGCCGTCCATGTGCGCGCCATGCTGGACTTGCAGAAGCAGGGCGCCGTGACCTTCGACTACGGCAACAATATCCGCACCATGGCGCACAAGGCCGGGGTCAAGAACGCCTACGACTTCCCGGGCTTCGTGCCTGCCTACATCCGGCCGCTCTTCTGCGAGGGCAAGGGTCCCTTTCGCTGGGCCGCGCTCTCCGGAAACCCCAAGGACATCGAGGTCACGGACAAGGCCGTGCTCGATCTCTTCCCCAAGGACGAGGGCCTTCATCGCTGGATCAAGATGGCGCGCGAGAAGGTGCATTTCCAGGGCCTGCCCGCGCGCATCTGCTGGCTGGGCCAGGGCGCGCGCGCCGAGATGGGCCTGCGCATCAACGAGTTGGTGCGCCAGGGCAAGGTGGATGCGCCCATCGTCATCGGCCGCGACCACCTGGACACCGGCTCCGTGGCGAGTCCTTACCGCGAGACCGAGTCCATGAAGGACGGCAGCGACGCGGTGGCCGACTGGCCCATCCTCAACGCCATGCTCAACGTGGCTTCCGGGGCTTCGTGGGTGAGCGTGCATCACGGCGGCGGGGTGGGCATCGGCTACTCCCAGCACGCGGGCCAGGTCTGCGTGGCCGACGGCACCAAGATGATGGACGAGCGCTTGGAGCGCGTGCTCACCAACGATCCGGGCATCGGCGTGGCCCGGCACGCGGACGCGGGCTACGAGATCGCCCAGCGCACCGCGCGCAACAAGGGCCTGAAGCTGCCCATGCTGGACTGAAGCTCTCGAAAAAGCCCCTCGCTCTGATAGAGCGGGGGGCTTTTCGTTGGTCGTTTGCGGGACTTTTTAGGTCAGTCGATGCGTTGGTACTTCTCGGCCGGGAGATTGCAAATGGGGCATTTGGCCGAGGGCTTGCCGATCTCGAGGTTGCCGCAGACCGGGCAGAGATAAATCTCGGAGGAGGCCAGGTCCTTTCCCGCGGCTACGGCTTCCAGGGCTTTCTTGTAGAGGTTCGCGTGAACCTCTTCGGCTTTGAGGGCCCAGGCGAACATGGTCTTGGCGCGGTGCCCTTCCTTCACGGCCTCTTCCAGCATGGGCGGATACATCTTCGTGAACTCGTAGGTCTCGCCTTCGACGGCGGACTTGAGGTTGTCCGCGGTGGAGTTGATGCCTCCCATGGCGGCCAGGTGCCCGAGCGCATGGATCGTCTCCGCCTCGGCGGCGGCCTTGAAGAGCTTGGCGACTTGCGGAAAGCCGTCCTTCTCAGCCTTGCGGCTGAAGGCCAGGTACTTGCGGTTGGCCTGGCTCTCTCCCGCGAAGGCGGTCTTGAGGTCTTCCAGGGTGCTCGACGTGGTGTTGGGCATGGGCGTCCTCCTGTGAAGTCTCCGGCTGATGCGAAGATTATATCTTACTGCGTATCGGCTGGACCCCGGCTTCCGCCGGAATGACGGCGGGAGCTTCAACCGGCTGACCTGTTGCCATTTGCTTTGGCGGATGGGTCTTAGGGCCCACATTTATATGGGTCCAAATAGTCGTGTCCCCCGTCATAAAAAAGCCCTTGCAGAAACGGAACCCTTCGCCAATACTTATTATTACTGCCTGCATAACGTATGCAGGCATCAATAAGAATGGAAAAAATGCGCCGTCGCTCTGCGCTGTTTCGAGGCATCGCTCTCCTGCTTTCCATCTGCATCCCGGCAGGGAGCATGGCTCCCTTGTGGGCCCAGTCCGGAGCCGCTGCGCAGGCCGCTTCAGGCGAAGCCGTTGCCCCTGTCAACGTCCAAGGAGTCGGTTCCGTTGTCGACGCCGTTCAACCGGTTCCTCTCGATCTCGGCCTCGGCCTCCAACCCGGAGCGGTCCTTCCGGTCTCGGCGCTCAAGATTCTCGCAACACAGGCCCTCCAGCCGGCCGCATCCAAGAAAGGGCTGGCCTTGCCCGCTGCTTCGATCCTGAAGACGGCGCAGCAGCCGTCGGAGACCGGCCGTGCGCAGGAGACGGATGCCGCGGATGCTCAGCCGATGGACAGCCCTCACCGCGTGAAAACAGGAGCAGGCAAGTCCGCAGCAAAGAAGCGGAACGCTTCGCACGCGGCAACGATGCCGGCGGGTAGGGACCAACAGCCTGCGCCGGCAGAGGCGCAGCCGGGTCATAAGCCCGCGTCCGGGCTGGAACTTCTGACCCAGGCGGTGAATGCCCTCGCCGGCGCAGCCAAGAGTCCCTCCTCCATGGCCGGGAAGGCCCTTTTAGACGAGACGTTCGCGGGAGAGCGGCGTCAAACCGCCGAGCTCGACGGCATCCCCGGTTTCATCGACGGCGCGCAGCTTAAGTCTCTACTTCTCCCGAGCGCCCGCGTCCAGGACCCCGAAACAAAGGCCGTCCTTGAAACGCTGGGCCTGACGCGCGCGCGCTTCAAGCAATTGGCCAGGGCCCAGGCCGATTTCCATCAGGCGATGCTCAAAGAGGAGCCCTCTCTCCAGGAAACGGGGTACTCGCTCAGGACGCAGAAGCGCTTTTCCAGGGCCGTTCTCGCGCTGGCCCGCCGGCTCGCGCAGGAAGGCGTCGGCGACCCTCTCGGGAAAGCCCTTCTGCTCTCCTGCCAGAGCTATTACGGCGACCCTGTCGATTCCGGCGTCTTGCTTCATAAGCGCGAGCGTTTCCTGATGCTGATCAAGAGGCACTTCGGCGGCTTCATCTCAGCCGCGAATATCGCGACGGTCGAGCGTTTCAGCCGGACGATGACGGCGGCCCAGGAGAGCGTCTTGGGCATCCCGGCCGCCTCTTTCTCCGGCTCGCCCGTCTTGATGCGGGCGGCCCGCGCGCTGATGACCGCCAATCCCGTCCTGCTCAAACCGGCCTCGGGCAGCGATGCGGCGCTCATGGACGCCTTGCGTTCGGTGAGCAAAAGCCTCGGCATCGAGCTCTCGACCTTCTGGTGTCATCCGCTTGAAGAGCAGCAGCTCGTGGGCTACAAGGTCCCCCGGAGCGATTCGGAAGGCTGGGTGTTCGGTCAGGCCGAACTCATCCGGCTCATCGCCAAGGCGCGAAGGGAGCCCGGCAAGCGCTTTGCCATGCTCATCAAGAACGTGGAGGCCATGGACCCCGGCCTGCGGCTCTCCCTGCAGGAGGCCTTGAACATGGGAGAGCTCAACGACCGCGAGCTCGGCGTCGTCGAGATCCCCTCGAACCTCCAGTTCATCTTCACCATGAACGAAGGCGCGGATCTTTCGGATGAATCCTTCCAGGACAGGGTCTCGGTCAAGAGCATCCAAGCCGGAGCGAATGCGAAGCTTGCGGTCCCGGTCTTCCAGCTGCCCAAGGGGGTGACGGAATCGAACTACCTCGACCATATCTCGATCGGACAGGCGGCCGGCGCCTGGCCGGTTCTCTCGCTGGCCGGCTACGACCTGCTGCTGGCCCCGGAGTTCTCGGATCAATATCTCATCACTCGGAATAGTGTCCAGGATCGGCTCTTCCAGAAGGCCGGCTTGGTCCTCGATTTCGAGACGTTCCGCCTGCTCGCGGCCATGGCCTGGGCGCGGAAGAAGCATCTTCCCATCCTCCGCATCGAAGGGCCCACGGGTTCGCGCAAGACCTTCTCCGCGGCCTCGCTGGCCCGGCTCACGGGCAGCCGCTTCTTCTCCAACCCCGTCAATGTGGATACGGGGCTCAGCGATTGGATCGGACGCTTCAAGCAGGACAAGAGCGGACGCTACCGCTTCCACGCGGAGACCGCTTTCAAGGAGCGCGTCGAGAGCGGCGGCGTGGTCGCCTTGAGCGAGCTCAACACCTTGACCGACCACAACGACAAGGCCGGCTTGGCGTGGTGGCTGACCCAGATCGCGGAGACCGAGCCCGACGCCGACGGCTATAGGACGATCCGATTGACGGACATCCCCGCGGCCGAGGGAGAAGAGGTCCCGGTCATCCGCGTCCATCCGCAGACGCTCATCGTCGTGGACGTCAATCCTGAGGGCGAGTACAGCGTCCGAGGCGCGATGCCCGAGGTCTTCAAGGAGCATACGCCTTCCTTGACCGTTTCCCCGCTGGTCAGCGGGCTCGACGCGCGCAGGGAGGCGGAGAAAACGGCGCTCAACCTGCACGCGGAGATGAATCTCAAGCACGGCTGGACTCCCAGGTCTGGAGGGGAGAAGATCCCCGGCTTGAAGGATGCGGCGCAGCGCAAGGCCTTGGCCAAGCGCCTCGTGGACGTCTTCTACCGCGTCTCTGTCGGCCAGGTCCGGGGGGAGTTCGGCTGGGGCGAGCACCGGGTCTTCTCGATCAGGGAGTTCAAGCGGATGTGCCAGGACGTGCTCTCCGGCTTGCGCCAGGGACGGACCGAGGACCAGGCGCTGGCCCAGGCGGCCTATACCCATCTGGCTTCAGGCTGGGAATCTCCCCAGGACCGCGGCCGCGTGCTCGAACTCCTCGAATCCGAATTCAAGCTCAAGGCCGTGCAGCCCGATATGGTCGCCGCGGTGCAGGATCAGCTCATGGAGAAGGGCCGGCCGCTTCATCTGCGCGTCGCGCCTGAGACCGATCTGCGCAGGGAGCTCGAAGCCCTTCGCGCGGCCTTGCCCGACACGGACATCTCGCTGGTCACCTTCACCGATGAGACCGACCGCTTCCAGCTGGAAGGGGACCTTGTCCCGGTCGGAGACGGCAGCCGCCTGGATTTCGGGCACGGGATCTTCGGGCGGCTGATCCAAAAGGCCCTCGGCCGACCCGACCGGAAGGTCCTCTACGTCTTCGACGACGCGCACAATCTCAAACCCGAGGAGATCGTTGCGGCCGACGAGTTCTTCCAGACCGGCGAGCTCCAGCCCGCTTCGCTGGGAAAGACCCTGCGCCTGCCGGCCAATGCGAACATGCTCTTCATCAGCCGGACCGATTCTCCGCTGCCATGGGCGGCCGCCGAGCGCTCGCGCTTCGTGGAGATGGTTCTTTCCAGGGACGAGGACTGGCTGGTCCGCACGGTCCGCGCCGCCTTCGAGCAGGCTTCCACGCATTGGCCCTCCGCCTTGGCGGACCTGCTTTCCCGGTGGACGCTCGACCTTCCGGAGGGCTGGTCCGAGGCCAAGGTCTTCCGCTGGGTCCAGAACACGGTCCAGGCGCTCGGCAAGAGCGGGCGTGAAAACTTGGCCGAGGGGATCGAGGATGCTCTGCGCGACAACCTTCTGATGGCCGTGCCCTCCAGCATGAGGGAATCGATGCTTTGGCGATGCATGACGCCCATCCGGCGGCTTCTCGGAACGCAGGACGCAAAGAGGAGCGCTTCTCCTCTTCGGCGCTTGGCCGGCTTTCAGCAGGAGTCCGCGGCCGCCTCCGACAGGATGAGCCAAGCTCTGAGCAAGCTGCGGAGGCTGCTCGGTGCCGCCGCCGCGGACCCTGCCGGGCAGGAGACCGATGAGCCGGCTCTCAAGCCGGGCGATATCGTCGAGACCTATGAGGATTCCGGAGCCCTGCCTTCCGGGATGCACGCCAAGGCCCTGGCCAGGACGCCGGACGGTCGGCACATTCTTCTGGCCGAGGAAGACAGGATCGAACTCCTGCGCAAAGACGAGACAGGGGCCTTCCGGAAGGTTTGGAGCCATGAGGTGGAGAACGCCGATCTCGTGGCCCTGAGCGACGATGCGGGTATGCTGGTCGCGTCAGGGAGATTCAGCGGCTTCAAAGCCTTCAAACTCGAGGGAACCGATTATCGAATGATCAGCGACATGGGACACGGCAAAGGTCCGGTCACTGCATTGGCCCTCACCCCGGACGGCAAGACCCTTGCCGCGGGATTCTTCCACAAACTCATTCCGTATGCATGGGACGGGAACGGCTATAAGGAACTTCTTGACAGCGGCCTTGGCAGCGGCGTGACTTCGGTCGGGATCACGGCGGACGGAGGGACCATCGTCGCCAGCGGGAAGTCGCATATGCTGTATGCCTTCCGGCGAAAAGGGGGCGATTTCGTCCACGACTGGCAGGATGAGTTGAGCGGCGAGCGGATGTCCACGGCGGTCTCTCCGGACGGGAAATATATCCTGAGCGGCAGCGGCGACGGGAGCGCGAGGCTCATGGTTCAGGATGAGTCCGGCCGACAGGCCGTCTGGGAGGAGGAGTCCGAGAGCAAGATCGTCCATGTCTCCCTCACTGCGGATGCCGGGCATCTCCTGCTCGTACATCTGGAGCCGGGCGGAAGCAGGATTCGGCTGCTGCGCTTTAAAGGCATCGAAGCGGGGCGACGCGTTTACGAGACGATATGGGAAAAGCGGGTCTCAGGGTCCGTCCGGACGGCCAGTCTCGCTCCCGACGCCGGGAGCATCCTTATCGACGGAGAGGTTCGTCTATTCGAGCCCGGGCATGTGTTCATCAAGGATGAAGGAAGCGCCGTGCTCCTGGCTTCCGACGCCAATATCCGTCGGAACGAACTTCCTGTCAAGGGACTCCGAAAGCGCGGTTTTGAGGCGCGCGGCAAAGACTTGGAGGCTGCCCGCCAAGAGTATCTCTCGGCTTGGGCCGAACAGAGGAGCGCGCTTAAAGAGATGGGGAGCGTGCTCGAACGGGACGCGCAGGAATTCCTCTGGGAGCGGCGCAAGCCCGGCGAGCTCAAGCCCCTCGACGTCGCCAAGCCGATCGGCCCCGCCGTGCTCGTGGACGTGATCGAACTCGGGCTCAAGCCTTCTCAACTGCGCATGTCCCCGGACGGCCTGCGCATCCTCGCGGCAGTGGAAAAGACGCTCTACCTCTTTGAGAGGGCCCGGACGGGGCTGCCTTTCAAGGAAATGTGGCGCAAGGATTTTCCCGAAGAGATCGGCGCGATCGCCATGACGTCGGACGGCCGGACCCTCCTGGCGGGCATCAATCCCAAGAAGGACGCCTGGAGCAACAAGCACAGCAAGGCCTTTGCGTTCCTCCAGAGCGAAGGAGGCTACGAACAAGTCTGGGAGAAGGACTTGATGTCCCAATCAAAGGCTCTCGCCGCGACCCCGGATGGGAGCACGATCGCGGTCGGGGACGGCTATGTCTTGCTGTATCATCGCGAGGCCGGCGGCCGCGGCTATGCACAGGAGCATTACGCCACGAATCTCATGCATACCGTCGATTCGATCGCGCTTTCGGACGACGGTTCGGCCGTGGCCGCGATCGGGACCGATTATAACTTTGACGGTTCGACGAATAAGGTTGTGCCCTCTGCGCAGGCATTCCGCTTGGATACGGCGGAAAAAAGGTTCAAAACGGTATGGGAAGAGTTCAGCGACAACTCATTTACGGGCGTTGCGATGTCTCCGGATGGGAAGACGTTCTATCGCTCGCACTCGAACAGCGTGGACGCCATCCAATGGGATGGGACGCGTTATGCCGCGGCCTGGAGCGGCGCGGCGGAAGGCTTTATCGACGGCTTGGCGCTCTCGTCCGATGGAGAGAGCCTGATCCATAGCCTCGCCTATAACGGCGCTTCGCTCTACCGGCATGGCGCGGGCGGGAACTACCAGGAAGCCTGGACTCTGCGCGAGCTCGCTCATCACAATGTGGGCAACTGGAGCGGCGCTCTGGCCCATGATGGCGACGGCACGAACCTCGTGGCCGCGGACGACAACGGACGTCTCATGGTCTTCTCCAGCGAGCCTTTCCTCGTGAAGGATGAGAAGACCGCCGTCATGCTCAAGAGCGGCCGTGAGGTAAGGCTTAAGGATGCGGGGGAGTCCGTCGAACTGCTTTCCGGGACCTCGAAAGCGCTTCCCTACGCTCCCGCGCCGGAGGCGTCGTTTAAGCCGCGCTACGGGGAGAAGCCGTACTACTTCGCCGCGGACGCGGAGAACAAGGTCTACATGAATTTCAAAGGGCGCTGGTATCCGACCCGGCACAAGCTCCTTGGAAAGGAAATAGGAGGCGTGTCCGCGGAAACGGCGCGGATCGCGGGAAGGGACGTGGAGGTGCGGGCCGTTGAACTGAGCCGACTCAGGAATCCGTATTCCGAGGACCCAGTTCCCTTGACTGAAAAAGATTTCCTTACGGAGACCCCGGTGACCGAAGAGGTCGAGGAGAGCGCGCTCAAGGCTTTCGCGGACGGCTGGGCCGTGGACCTCGTAGGCGATCCGGGAAGCGGGAAGACCGCCATCGCCAAGGAGCTGCCTTTGCTGCTGGGCCTGCCGCGCCATATCTTCCTTTCGCACGGAGGGCGGGAGCTCTCCGACCTCATCGGAGGACTGCGCGAAGACGAGTACGGCCGGCTCCAGCTCACGGCCGAGCCCACCCACGACGCAGAGGGACGCATGCGCTTCAAGATCCCGCTTTTGGACATGCTCGCCAACGGCGGCGTCTACGCCGTCGACGAGGGCGCGGTCGGCGAGAAGGGGCGCGAGCTCTTGAGCTGGTTTTCCGCCGTGGTCCGGGGAGACCGCGAGATCGTGCTCCAGGAGTTCCCGGGCCGTGAGATCGTCATCAAGGTCCACCCGGATTTCCATCTGATCATCACCCGCAACATTCCGGACTCCACGCCCGGGAGGTACAAGGCCAAGAGCGAGATCAGCTCCAACGTCCACTCGATCCAGGTTCCGGACGACGACGATCCGCTTACGCTCCAGCGGCTTTTCGCGCGCTTCCTCTCGGATGAGGGCGCTCCCATCGATGCCGCGGACGCGGCTCGCTTGGGAGGGCTTGCCTCGGACGTCTACCATGCCGTCAAACCGGAGCTTGGGAAGACCCTTGGAGGCTCCAATAAGGACGCCTTCTATCTTTCCAAGCGCGAGATCCGGCGCGCGGCCCGCCGCACCGCCGCCTTCCTGCGCGAGCGGCCTGCGGGACCCGCATACCAGCGGGGAGTGCCGCATCCGAATTCCGTCGGGGCGCGGCCGGGGGGAGACGCCCGCTTCGCCCTGTACAGGGCGCTGAGGATGACTTTCGAATCGATGTTCCCGAGCAGCGAAGACCGGGAAACCGTTCACAAGACAATACGGGAGCTTGCCGAGCGGCTCATCACGGAGGCTGATCTTGTCCGCGTCACGGAGAAGTCGGTAAGCGAACGGCAGTGGCTGTTCTTCTCCCGGCAGGCCGTCAAAAGAATCGAGCAGAGGCTCACGGCCGCACAGGCGCTTGATTCCTGGGACGCGCGCCTCATGAATGACGCCCTTGCCGGATTCCCGGCGCCCACTTCCCGGGAGTCCTGGCTCGAATATCAAGGCGAAGCCATGCTGAAGGAAGGCGAGCCGGTCCTCCTGCTCGGCGAGCGGGGAGCGCGCACCCAGGGCATCGTCGTTGCCATGGCTTCCGCCCTGGGGGCCGATGTGGAGACCTTGGACGCCGCGCCGGAGCATACCGACTTGGATCTGACTGGAGGCCTTTTCCCCATCTTCGGACTCAGGGCCCAGGACTCTCCGCGCTCCCGCCGCGTGCTCGGACGCATGACCCGGCATCTTAAGACCCTTTCGGAGATGAGGAAGGGCGTCGGGCAGGGCAAGCCTATCGTGCTCTGGATCCGGAACATCAGCCAATGGCCGGAGGAGCTGCGCACGGCCTTGAACGGGCTTTTGGAGGACGGCTACATCGACCTGCCATCGGGCGACGGGAGCGTGCAGCGCCTCTACAAGCCCGAGAACGTCTATTTCGCGGCCGAAGATTCGGACAAGCCCGGCCAGGACGTCTCCTCTGCGGCTTTCAACCGCTGGGCGAAGCTCGGAGTTTCCCAGGATACGCGCTCCGAGTTCGAATCCGTGCTCCGGTCGGAGTACGGCCTTGAAAAGCTGGAAGCCTTCTACCTGTCGAAGCTCTACGAGGCGGCGCATGATCCCTCCATCTGGACGCGGCAAGCCGGCGTGGAGGATCATTTCGGCGTCGCCCGGTTCTACACCGTTGCCCGGGCGATCCGGCGCGCGCGCTTTGAAGATCCGCGCTGGAAGTCCTTGGCGCAAGGCCTCAAGAGCGCGGGCTTCGACCCCCGAAAGAAGCCCTTCACGGTTCCCTCCGATCCCGGGCGGCGCAGGCTCTACGACGGCTACCGGGAGCTCATCGCAGGGTTCGTGGTCCAAGAAGCCGATCGCATCCTCGGAGCTTCCCTCTCCGATGAGCCTGTTTCCGGAGTCATTTCGGAGCGCCGAGGCTTCATGCGCCTCTCGCGGGCCGTGGCCGGTTTCTCCGAGCTGGCGGAGGAGGAGCCGGCTCTGCTCACGAAGGATGGGACTCTGAAGAGCCCGCTCAAGGCTATTGGGACGATCCCCGTGCGCGGCACGAAAAAAGCGCCCGCGCTCATCGAAGCCCTCAAGAAGTCGGGCGTGCGGCCCACCCAGGAAGCCCGCCGCCTGCTCGCGCTCCTGGCCCGCGCGGATTCGCTCTCCAAAGTGACGGCGCTTACCGGCAAGCCCGGAGGGATCAAGACGGCGACGGCGCATCTCTGGTCGCTTCTGACCGGCCGGCGCTTCTACAAGTACCAGTGCCAGTCCGCCAGCGAGTACTCGGACCTGACCATCGGCATGGCCGAAGACCCGGCCCGTCCCGGGGTTCTTGAAAAGAATCAACGGGAGTTCTACGAGGTCCTGCGGGCGGGCCATGCGGTGATACTTCTCGATGAAGCCAATGCCGCGCCTTGGGTGCTTTGGATACTGGAGACCCTCCTGCGCGGAGAGAAGACGGTGCATCCTACCTCTCCGGGCGAGCCGCCTTTCGAGATCGGAGAGGACGTCCAGGTCATCCTGACCTACAACCCGCATATCCGCGCGGGCCGCTACGAGATCGACGAGCGCCTGCTCGACGCCATGATCGTCGCGGATGCCGGGCTGCCCTCCGAAGAAGAGATGCCCGGCATCATCGAGACCTTCTACGGAGTTTGGGAAGGCCTGCGGCTCGGAGGACGATCTGAAGAAGAGTCGGATGAAAGCGGCGGCGAGGGGATCGACGGCCAAGAAGGCGAGGCTTCGGCGGGAAAGGCTGGAAAGTCCGCCGGGAAAGGCGGCTCCGGAAAGGGCAAACAAGGATCGGAGGCAGGCAAGGAGTCCGGGCAGGAGCAGAGCGGCGCGAAAGATCAAAGGGCCGGCGAATCCGGGAGTGACGGCCAAACAGCTCAAGGAGACGCGGCGAAGCCCAGCGCGGCCGATGGAGAATCCGGGAAAGGCGATTCTTCCGATGCCGCTTCTCAGGCCGGAAACGACGCGTCTTCCGATGAACCCTCGGCGACTGAGAAGGCCCGGTCTTCGGAACAGGCGCCCGATACGGATATGCCGGAACTGGCCGGTGATAGGGAGCCGCCGGAGCCGGCTCATGATACGGACTCGCCGGAACATGCCGGAGATCCGGATCCGACGGGAACGACGCGCGGCCAAGAGAAGTCGGCGCAGCCGGCTAAGGATGCTCACGAGGAGGGAAGTCGAGGCTCGTCCGGCAGTCCCGATGAGGGAGGCGTCCCCGTCGATGGAGCCGCTGATGAGAATGCCCGCTTGGAGCTCGGTCCCGGAGAGGAGAAACTTTTGTCCCCGGACGTTCCCGGCGATCATCCATCAGAGCGGGGGCAGGGGGCCTCTTCAGGAGCGCTCGAGCAAGGGGCGGGGGGGGCGGATCCCAACGAGGAAAAGGAAGATCGCCGCGTCGGCGAGGACCTGGAGAGGTTCCGCCAGGGCATGGAAATGGAAGGGACGGTCGCCGGGAATGTGGCGGAGGCCTTTGCGCGGGGAGCGATAGAGTCCCGGTCCGTGTTCCCGCGGATGATGAACGCTTTGCGGGAAAAGACGTGGAACTCGAAGAAGCGGTCCAAGGAAGGCTTCCGCGTCGACCCCATGGCGCTGATGCTCAACCGGGAGAAGAAGTTCATCAAGCGCGGCCAAGCGGACCGCATGCGCAGGACCGCCGCGGATTTTCTGTTCGATTTCAGCGTGAGCATGGCGGACGTAGTCGAGGATCTGGCCTTCGCGGTCAAGGCGGCCGGAGACAATCTGTGGCGTCTGCGCGAGGCCGCCCCCAGGTATTTCGACTACGACCTATCGTGGTTCGCGGGAGCCGATGAGCCCGAGACCGTGATCTCCCTGGGGGAGCGCATTGATGAGGCCGCCTTGAAGGACCGTCTCGCCGTGATGGCGAACCTGGCCGCGAAGGGAAGCGGCACGAATATCCCCGGCGCCCTGAAGGGGAAGCTGCGGGACTTCAAGGCTTCCCCGGGCGCGCTGCGCGCGAAGTCCAAATACGTGATGCTCTTCACCGACGGCGACAAGGAGGGCAACGGCAGCGCCGTGCGCAAGGAGGGCAGCGGCTACGTCCTGACCCCGGCGATGACGGACATCCTCGCGGAATACGAGAAGGCCGACGTTCATGTTATCGTGGTCGGTCTGGGAGAGGGCGCGGTCCAAGTCTCGGCGTTCAAGGGTCCCAAGCAGCACTTCATCCGAATCGCCGGAGGCCGGACGGACGATATCGTCGAGGCTCTCTCGAAGGTGGCCGAGCGCATGGGCATGGGCAAGGGCGCTCTGCCTGCCGGAGACGTCACCGCCGAGCTCGGAATAGGAAGCCGCTGATAAGCTCGACATCACCCGCTTTCCCGGCGGGTCCTGGCGGCCTGGGATGGAGATCCTCTTCCCGCCCCATACCCTCCACCCGCACGAATGGAGCGGGAAGAGGATCTCCATCCCCTCCGCCACCCGCTGTTTGTGCCGGGTGATGTCGAGCTGTGGGCGTGGGTATTACACAAGGAAGGCCGCGGCTTTAGAGATTTCTCTTCCCGGCAGTGAAACAGTTTTTTATGATAGAGGCGGAACATCGGGCTGATGCCCGATCCAGCTGCAGGACGATAAGGAGGGTGTATGGCCGATGATTTTTCTTTCGACGTGGTGAGCAAGGTGAACATGCAGTTCGTCTCCGAGGGCGTGCAGACCGCGCTCAAGGAGCTGCTCAACCGCTACGACTTCAAGGGCACGAACTCCGTCATCGAGCTCAAGGAGAAGGATTCCTTGATCGTGCTGGAATCCTCCGACGAGTTCAAGCTCCGCGCCCTCTTCGACGTGCTCTGCGCGCGCCTCTCCAAGCGGGGCGTGCCGCTCAAGAACCTCGACTTGCAGAAGCTGGAGACCGCCCTGGGCGGCCGCGCGCGCCAGAACGTCAAGATCACGCAGGGCATCCCTTCGGACAAGGCCCGCGAGATCGTGGCCGAGGTCAAGAAGTCCGGCCTCAAGGTCCAGCCCTCGGTGCAGGGCGATCAGCTGCGCGTGACCAGCCGCTCCAAGGACAATCTCCAGCAGGCCATGAGCCTGCTCAAGGGCAAGGATTTCGGCCTGGACCTGCAGTTCACCAACTACCGCTGAGTCGGGAATCCCGGCGGGGCCGGAGGTTCTTGGGGGGGGATTAGTCCGCGGCTCTCGTCGAGAAGGGCTTTGAACTCCGCCAGTCGTGCGTCGAAATCTCGCGAGGCCGCTTCGATGCTGCGCGCGATCATCGCGCCTCGGTCCTTGAGGGCTCTTTCCGCCCGGGCGGCTTCCTCGCGCGAATGCTCCAGCTGCGACTCCAATTCCGCGGCGCGCCTGAGCCAAAGCTCCTCGATGCTCCGGGCCTGCGCCGCGAAATCCCGGAGCAGGTCCTCGCTGCGGGCCTGGAGCTCCTCGGGCACGCGGGCGAGCGAGGCTCGCGCTTCTTCCTCGGACTGGCGCAGTCCTGCGCTCACCCGCTCGAATCCCGCCGAGAGCGTGTGGAGCATGGCCTCAAGTTCCTTTTGACGCAGTTCCCAAAGCCCGGCCAAGGACTCCGAGCGTTCGGCCGCCGTCTGGAAGGAATGGTCCCGCCGCTCCACGGATTCGCTTAAGGACTGCATGGACGCGGCCAGGCGGCGGAGTTCCGTTTCGTGCGGCTCCTGCTGCCGGCTCGCGGCCTGGTCGCTCATGAACTTGAGCAGGAAATCCTGCATCTCCTGGGAGCGCTTCTGAAGGGCATCGGCGAGCAGTTGGGCGCGCTCCTTGTCATGGCGGACGTCTGCTTCATGGCGCTCCCGCCGGAGCTGTTCCGCGGAAGCCTGGATCTGCTGCTCCACTTCCGCGCGGTTTAGGCGCAGGCGTTCGAGTTCGGCGCGTGCGGACCTGGAGCCCTCGCGCTCGCGCAGGAGCTCCTGCTCCAAGGACTCCAGGCGAAGACGGTATTCGTCGGGCTGAGGGGAAATAGGGGCCGCGGGCGGCTGCGGCGCCGCGGGGGCGCCGGCTTGGAGAGAGGGCGGTGCGGGAGAGGCAGGCTGAGCCGGGGCCGCTGCGGATTGCGGCTTCTCGCCGCGCAGGGCCGCGAGCATGCCGCGCAGCCGGGCTTCCGCGTCGCGAGGGTCGTCGCTCGTCGCCATTAGTCGGCCCTCAGAAGGCTGATCTCGATGCGGCGATTCATGGCGCGGCCCTCGGGAGTGGAATTGTCCGCCACGGGCATGAATTCGCCGTACCCGCTGCCGGAGATGCGCTGAGGCTGGATGCGGCCCGCGGTGACCAATGCCTGGATGACGTCGTGCGCGCGCGCCATGGAAAGCTCCAGATTTGAGGCGTAGCGGCCGCCGCGGATCGGGACATTGTCGCTGTGCCCCTCGACGAGGATGCGGTTGGGCAGATCGCGCACCGCGTCGGCGAATTCCATGAGCACGTCGCGCGCCTGGGGCTTGAGTTCCGAACTGCCCGATTCGAAGATGACGCGCTCGCGCAGGGTGATCAGGATCTTCTGCTCGGTCACGGTCACGTGCGCGAACTTCTCGATGCCCTTGTAGGCGAACTTTTTCTCGAGGTCGGCGGCCACGTCGGCTTCCATGGACCGGCGCGCGAGGCGTTCGATCTGCTCTCCTCCGGCCTTGCCGCCGAAGTGGGCCTGCATGGAGGAGAGGGTCTCGGCGAAGCGGGCCTTGGTGCCGATGGAGTGGACGAACATGATGAGAAAGAAGATCATGAGGTAGCTCATCAGGTCGCCGTAAGTGACGGCCCAGAGAGCTCCCCGGTTGAGGAGGTCCTCTAATTCATCCTCGCGTTCGCGCCAAAGCGCCATAGCTGTCCCCGCGCTCTTAATGTAATAGAGGGATGTTTCAGATTCACTACAAGATCGCGGGGTTCCTATGCCCTGACTCTTGATAAACATAGCGCATACGCTATACTATGGATATGAATCATCGTGTGGAGGGATGTGTATGAGGCGCAAAAGACGGTGGAGGGACCGGCTCAAAGAGGATTTGAAAAAGCCGGGGTTCAGACGCGCCTTTCAAGAGGCGCGAGAAGCATTAGTTTTGGCCGATGAAATATCCCGCGCGCGGGAGAAGGCGGGATTGACTCAGTCCGGTTTGGGCCAAGCTATCGGGACCACTCAATCCGTCATTTCCCGCATCGAGAACGGCGGCCAAAATCTAACTCTAGCCATGCTCCACAAGATCGCTACAGCTCTTCATCGGAGCGTAGAGATTCATCTCCGATAAAGATTGGTCAGGGTAATCCATGGCTCGGCGTGCGATATGCCGACCGTTCCAGTCGGTTTTTGCTGGAAATCAGAATTATCGATTTGTTGGTAAATGCCAGTGGAATAAGTAGAATTCGGTGTGCTAGACCTGCAATTATTCATAAAGCACAGACGGCAGATATATAATTGATATTTCCTCAGTCGGACGCACCTCGCCTTAGAGAACGCTAATGAAAATATTCAAATATACCGACCAGATCGGGGCAATGAAAATACTGGAAACTGAAACGATCCGATATACGCCACTTATAAACTTGAATGATCCGAGTGAAGGACGATGGAACATCGATATCGAGAGTGAGTGGAATACTTTGGTATCCCGGGCCCTACGGCGGATGGGACTCGTTTTTTCCTCTGATCATGCAAAAATAAAAGCCGCCAAACTCCCGAAGCTACGTGCGGCAATTTTCGATGAACTTCTAAAAGCCCAGAATAATCTTGCCGTTTTCTGTGCCAGCGAGATTAACAACAACCCTGCGATGTGGGCATACTACGCGGACCATCATCATGGTGCGGTTGTCGGATTCCACCGAAAGCATCCGATTTTTGACCTGACCGCTGGGCTAGAACCGTCACTACGAAAGCTGCACCCTGTTGTCTATCAGGCTGTGTATCCATACCTTCCCTCGTTTGCCGGCACTGGAAAAAGAGACTTTACGCCAGTGTATCTCACGAAGGGATCGGCATGGCGGCATGAACATGAAGTTCGCATGTTGCTGCCATTAGAGCATCTGAGATCTGTTGGCGGCGAGCAGGAAAAGAAATGGCTGCATCCGGCACCTTCAGATGCGGTAGCTGACCTAATCCTCGGAGTTCGCATGCCCCTCAACGAGCAAGAAAAGCTGACCCGTCTCATTCGATCTAATCAGAAATTGTCTCATGTTAAGATTTATCAGGCAAGGCTCGCAACGAACACATATGAAATTGAAATTATCCCGCTTGAGCGGCGAGCGTCTAGCTAAGCGCTTGTGTCGATGCGCGCTTTCTTTATGGAGTTCCAGTAGTGCGCGCGGCACCGCGAGGCGTTAGTGTTTTGGCCACGCGCAATCTTGTCAAGAATACGGAGCGCGGGATGATCAAGATTCGCTTTTGGGTGTCGCTCAGCACCGCACTCCTGCTCTGCGCGCACCCCGTACATGCTTTCGATCCGGCTCCTTTGCTTCGCGACACAACCGGCGTGATGAAATTGATGGGGATGAGTGATGGCAAACGATCCATTTATGCCAGTATCGAAGATACAAAGGACTACTTTCGCGCCGAGATCGTCGGGCGGGAAATCCGAGATGAAGGAAACGGGAAATACCGTTTCGATATGGTCCTTCCCTCCACGCATAGCGGCAGCAACCCTTTCTGGCTTCGTGTCAGTAGTTCGGGAGTCTACATCGAGCACGATTTTGACCTTGCGTTCGGCGGCAAAGTCCCCTTCCTGCTAATCCCTTTGAACGGACAAGCCCAGATGGAGTGGAGAAAAACGAACGACGACGGAGAGGAAATCTTGATAGCGACTGTTGTTGGGGCGACCGAAACGATTAAGACTCCAAGTGGTGAATATGCCGCCCTTAAAGTCGAATATGGGGCTTCGCCCGCTGCGTGCCTGACAGAACCATGCGATGGATGTACGGCCTGCGAAGCATTTTGGTTTTCCCCTGGCACAGGACTCGTTGCATATGCGGACACCAGCGGCGGTGCGCAGTACTACTTAATTGCACAGGGCGGAAAGAATCTGTCGCTCGATCCTCGGCGATATGAAGCATCCATGGAGAGGTTTAGTAAAGCTTTCCCGAGAATATTCAAATGATATTTTGCCGGGCAGTTGAAGTTGCGGCGGCTGAGCCTCGGCGGTAAGCGCATAATCAGGGTAGAAAGAGAGACATTCTCCGACGGGTGACGGGGGCGGGTGGGATCGGCCGGGTGCGAGCATAATCGTCGACTCAGCCGCGAGCAGAGGCCGATGGTAGGGGAGGGTCCGGTGGACCCTCCCACTGCGGAATCAGAGTCGTTCTGGGTGGGGTCTTGGAAGCCCGCCGCCCGGCAGGACCCGTCGGAGAATTTAAACGATTTCCTTTGACAAATAAAATCTAAACGTCAGGGTTTCTGGGTGGGTTCGGCGGGGATGCGGAAGACGAAGCGGGTGCCTTTGCCTGGTTCGGATTCTACCCAGATCCTTCCACCGTGCAGCTCGACGACGGTCTTGCAGATCGAGAGGCCCAGGCCGAAGCTCATCTTCACTTTTTTTCCGGCTTCGGCCTGCTTGAACTTCGAGAAGAGCTGGGTTTGCTGCTCTTTCGGGATGCCGGGGCCGTCGTCCTGGATCGCGAACTCGAAGCCCTCGTCGACGGGCTGGACCGAGAGCGTCACATGCCCGCCCGGCGGCACGAACTTGAGCGCGTTGCCCGTGAGATTGAGCAGGACGCGCTCCATGAGCGGGCGGTCGCAGCGCAGAGGGCGCGTCGCGGCCGGAGGGAGTATTTGGTAGGCGAGCTCCACCTGGCGCAGCTGGGCCGTGATGGCGTGCGACTCGCGCACGCAGGCCAGCAGGGCCGTGGGGTCCACGTTCTCGGTCCGCAGCTGGAGCACGCCGGTCTCGATGCGGGCGCTGTCCAGGATGTCGGCGATGAGGCTCTGCATCTGGCGCACCGCGTACTCGATCATGGAAGTGCAGCGCGCCTCCTTCTCTCCCAGCACGCCCTTGAGCCGCAGCACCTGCAGGAAGCCGTCGATGGTGGTCAAAGGGGTCTTGAGGTCGTGCACGATGAAGTGCATGTAGTCGTTCTGCACGCGTTCGAGTTCCTTCTCGCTGGTCACGTCGTGCAGGACCAGGAGCGTGCCGATCGCGCGCTCGCGCGGCTTGAGCGTGAGCGTGCGGCAGAGAAAGGAGCGCTTCTCTCCCGAGGCGTCCTGGGATTCCATGTTGGCGGAGGCGGAGTCCGAGAGCCCGGCGAAGAGGGGGGCCAGGAGCTTCTCGTGCAGGGGCGCCGGCAGGAGGCCTTGCACGCGCTCGGGGTTCTGCGCGCGCAGGATCGTTCGAGCCGAGGAGTTGAGGAAGAGCATCTTCCCTTGCATGTCCGAGAGCAGGACTCCGTCGGGGAGGGACTGCACCAGGGTGTCGAGCTTGTTCCTCTCCGCCACGAGCTCGTCGAGGTGGACCTCGTGCATTCGGCGCAGGGCCTTCTGCATCTCATTGAAGACCGCGCTGAGTTCGCGCAGTTCGCCCCAGCCGAGGTCCGGCAGGGTCTTGACGTAGTCCCCGTGCGCCACGCGGCGGGCTGCGTCGATCAGGCGCTGCAGCGGGCTTGCGAGCCGTCCGGAGAGCCAGAGCCCGCAGAGCGCCGCGAAGAGGGCCACGCAGCCCAAGAAGAGCGCGGCCTGCGCCGCGAACTCGCGGCCGACCGCGAAGGCTTCCTTGCGGGGCTGGATCGTCAGCGCGCGCCAGCCCAAGGAGAGCGCCGTCGCATGCGAGCCGACCCATTCTCCGCGCTTGACCGGAAGATGCTCCATCCAGCCGGCTTCCGCGTCCTTGGGCAGGGTCAGCCCTTCCCAGCCCGGTTCCGGGAAGTCGGCGGGCATTCCGGCCAGAGGCCGTCCGCGCTCGCCGAGCAGGAGGATCCGGCCTCCGGCGCCCACGCGCAGGCGGTCGAGCCGGTTCCAGAGAGGGGTGAGGTCATAGGCGGCGTAGAGCAGCTTGCCGTTTTCCAAAGGGTAGACCAGGGGAAGCGCGGCGCGATCCTTGAGGACGATGGGGTCGCCCAGCACCAGCCTGCCGGACTGCCGGGAGGAACCGACCAGCGGGTCTTGCGAACGGTCCTTGCCGGGCTCCGGCGGGAACAGGGCCGGGTCCGCGGTGCGCAGGGTCTCGCGGCCGTCGGGGCCGAGCAGGGCCAGCAGGAGGAAGCGCGGCTTGGCCATCGCGGTCTGCTGGAGGATCTTCAGGGTCTGGCCGTCGCCGCGCGAGCGGCCAAGCTCCAGGATGAAGGACAGGGACTTGTTGAGCTCCACGGCCTCGCTCTCGGCCATTTCCACGGCCATCGCCGCGGCCTGCGCGTGCATGATGCGCGCGTTCTCCTCAACGGCCTTGTTCGAGTTGAGGAACCATAGGCCCGTGATCAAGGCGGGCGCCAGCGAGAGGACGATCAGGATGGAGGCGAAGCGCGCGAAGAGTTTCATTGAAGGGACTTCATGCCGGACGCGCGTTTATGGCAGAATCCTCCCATGGCCGTATTGTATCCAAATCGAGGATGTTTCGCGCTCCTCATTGCGCTGACGTTTTTTTTGTCCGCGGCCGCGCGCGCGCAGGGGCTTGTCGCTCAATTGGGGGAGAAGGGGCGCATCGGCGAAGAGGACCTCGCGCAGTATTCCGCGTCCGAGTCCTGCTACGGTCCGGAGGCCGTGTCCTCGCGCAAGGCGGGCTTCATGACCTTTTTGGAGAGCGAGATCATGGAGGAAGTCCTGCGCCGCGAGTCCGGACCCCGCCTCAAGGATGAGGATTACGCCGCGGAGGTCCGGCGCGTGGATAAAGAGAGCCGCGCTCCGGATATCCTGGCCTGCATCAAGAAGAGCTTCGGCTCGAAGGACGGGATAGGCTTTCCCTCTTCCCTCGAGCGCAGGCGCTATGAGCGCGTATTCCTGCGCAAGCACATGATTCCCGCGGCTTTTTACCGCTTCCTGCGCTACGATCCCAAGGTGCAGGCGCAAGCGTATGCCCTGCGGGACAATGTCTTCCAAGAGGCCGTGAACGGAGCGTCTTTCGCGGACCTGGCTTCCCGGTACAAGGTCGAGTATGCGACCAAGGCCTACCGGGAGGAAGAACCCAAGGCCGATGGCAAGGCCGGCATGCCCATGGCGTGGACGCCTTTCGAGAAGAAGTTCATCGATGAGAACTTGCGCGAGCTGTCTCCGGGCAAGGTCCTGGGCCGCGTCATTGAGGGCAGCGAGGACCTGCGCATCGTCCGCCTGCTCGATGCGCGCGAAGGCCGCTATGAGTTCGAGTGGCTCATCATCCGCAAGCGCGGCGTCCAGGATTATTTTTCCTCGGTTCCGAAGATCAAAACGGTCATCCATGATCCAGGACTGCGGGACTGGATATCCGGCATCTCAGGCAACCCCCTGCTGAAAGTCCTTTCCATCCGCTAAACCGTACCCCGGCTTTCGCCGGGGTGACGGAGTGTCCGTCACCCCGGGCTCGACCCGGGGCCCAGGGATTGCTGGCCCCCGGCTTTCGCCGGGGTGACGTTTTGGGGTTGCGGATTCGGCGATTTTCACTCCTGTTTCAAAAATAAGGCGTCTTCATGATTTGTTCATGTTTCCCTCTGGAAAGGCCGTTACTATAAGGGTAATTGAAGTTACCTGGAATCCCGCGGGGATTCCGTTACCCTATGGGCGTCAACGGAGGCGGTTTGCAGGGACGGGTCCAAGACGGCAGGGGATCGTTCGGAGGCATTCGCGGGAAGGTTCTTTCCGCGGGCCTCCGCTTCATTGCCCTGCTGATCTCTCTGGCGGCCTGCGCGCTTCCGGTGCAGGCGAGCACGCCGGGCAACGTCCAGTGGGTCATCGTCTCCAGCGCCGTGCTGCGCATCTCCTGGCAGCTCGATACCCCGGCCTCCGAAGCTCCCTTGGTGGTCCTTTCCACGGCGCCGGATTTCAGCGTCAAGACCGCCTCGGCCGCGGGTTCGGTGGGCCTGCAGGCCACGACCTATGCGATCCTGGGCAATACGCCCTATTATTTCAAGGTCAAGGTCGCCACGGAGCCGGACTCCAGCTATAGCGGCGCGCTCAGCACCCGCAGCCTTGCGCGCGTGCCCACCAATATCTATTTCGATGAGATCTCCACCGGCGCCGTCACGGCTTCCGCCTATTCCACGGGCAGCTATCATCGCCTCGACGAGGGGGCTTCGAGCGTGGATGTGGCCCTCGGCGGCAGCTATGCGGGCTGGCGCAGCGGGGGCAATGCCTGGACTTCCCGGGCGAACATGCTCACGCCGCGCGCCTACGGAGCGGGCGCGGTCGCGGGAGGGCGGCTCTATGTGATCGGCGGCAGCGAGGCGGACTATGTCGCGACCAATGAGGCGTATGATCCGGTGACGGACGCCTGGACCGCCAAGGCCGCGATGCCCACGGCGCGCGAACTCATGGCCGCCGCGGTCGTGGACGGCAGGATCTATGTGGTGGGAGGGACCAACGGCGGGCCCTTGTCCAAGAACGAGGTCTACGATCCGGAGTCCAATGCATGGGCCGCGAAGGCGGAGATGCCGACGCCGCGCCAGTATCTTTCGGCCGCGGTGGTCGACGGCAAGCTCTATGCCGTGGGCGGGACCAATGCCAACGAGATGTACGACCCGGCCGCGGATTCCTGGACGGTGCGGGCCGCTATGCCGACCGCGGACAATGTCATGGCCGCGGCCGCGCTCAACGGCAAGATCTACGCGGCGGGCGGCTATCTCAGCGGGCCCAAGTCCTACAACCAGGTCTATGATCCCGGCACGAACAGCTGGAGCAATAAAGCGGCTTTGACCACGCCGCGGGGCTGGCCTTCGGCCGTGGGTGTCCTCGGCGGAGCGCTCTACATCGCCGGAGGCTATGACGTCGCGGAGCTTTCCGTGATGGAGGCCTATGATCCCGCGGCGAACGCCTGGTTCTCCAAGGCGGGCATGCCGACGCCGCGCCGGGGAGGGGCCTACGGCGTCATCCGCGGCAAGCTCTATGCCGCGGGAGGGAACAACGGCGCCTTCCTGACGACTCTTGAAGAGTACGACCCCGGTTCCGCGCAGGACTTCACGGGACTTTCGCCCAACACGCAGTATGTGTTCAAGGCCCGGGCGCGCAATGCCGACGGCGTGGAGACCGCGGAGTCCCTGAACGTATCCACCTACACCCTGGCCGCCGCCAGCCATCCCGTCGCAGGCAGCGCGTTCCTCCAGGTCGACGGGGTTTTCATCACGATGCAGTGGTCCTCGGGCAGCGCGGCCGAGGGATTCAACGGACCGGGAGCGCGCTACGAATTGCAGGCCTCGACCGTGGCGGACTTCTCTCCCATCGCGGGGAGTTCCATCACCGCGAACCTTTACGGGGATATTCTGGGCCTGACCCCGCAGACCACCTACTACTACCGCGTGCGGGGCATCAATAATCTGGGGACGCGCTCGGATTCCTTCCACGTGCTGGGCTCCACGGTCACGGGCTTGCGCAAGCCCGGGAACATGCAATGGGTGTCCGTGTCGAGTACGCAGGTTCGGATATCCTGGGCGCTGGGCACGCCGGGCTCGGATGCGCCGCTCATCGTCCTCTCTACGGCTCCGGATTTCAGCGTGACCGCCGCCTCGGCGACCGGCAGCGTGGGTCTGCAGACCACGACCTATGCGATCCTGGACAACACGAGCTACTACTTCAAGGTCAAGGTCGCCACGGACCCGGACACCGGCTACACCACGGCCATCGTCACGCGGACCTATGCGCGCATCCCTGAAAGCGTGTATTTCGACGAGATCACCACCTATTCGATCACGGCCTCGGCCTACGCTTCGGGTGCCGCGTTCAGCCGCATGGGCGAAGGAGCCTCCAGCGTGGACGTGGCCCGGGACGGGGCTTATGCCGGCTGGACGGTGTACGGAGATTCCTGGACAACGAAGGCGGCCATGCCCACGGCCCGTTACGCCGCCGGCGCGGTGGTCGTCGGCGGGAAACTCTACGTGATCGGCGGCGGGAATGGCCCCTATTTGGCGGATAACGAGGTCTACGATCCGGTAACGGACGGTTGGACCGTGAAGGCCGCGATGCCCACGGCGCGTCGCTGGATCACGCCTGCGGTCGTCGGCGGAAAAATCTATGTCGTCGGCGGGACCAATGGCCCCAATCTGGCGGATAACGAGGTCTACGATCCGGTGACGGACGGTTGGACCGTGAAGGCCGCGATGCCCACGGCTCGGCAAGCCGCAATAGCGGCGGTCGTCAGCGGGAAGATCTATGTGATCGGCGGCTGGGTCACAGGTGGGAGTGCGTATAACGAGGTCTATGATCCGTCCACGGATGCCTGGACCACGAAGACTGCGATGCCCACGCCGCGCTATAGCGCCGCGGGCGCGGCCATCAGCGGGAAGATCTATGTGATCGGCGGCATCGACGGCTCCAGCCTGGCGGATAACGAGGTCTACGATCCGGCAACGGATGGTTGGGCCGTGAAGGCCGCGCTGCCCATGGCTCGCTACAATGCCGCGGCAGCGGTTATCGGCGGGAAAGCCTATGTGATCGGCGGCTATGACGGTTCTTCCAATCTGGCGATGACCGAGGCCTATGATCCGGCAACGGACAGTTGGGCTGAAAAGACCGCGATGCCCATTCCCCGTCAAGCCGCGGCAGCGGCGGCTGTCGGCGGAAAGATCTATGTCGTCGGCGGAACCAACGGTCCCAATCTGACGACGAACGAAGTCTATGACCCCGGCGTGGCGCGGGCATTCGCGGGGCTCGCGCCGAACGCGCAATATTCGTTCAAGGCCAAGGCGCGTGACGCGCTGGGACGCGAGAGTGCGGAGTCCGTGACGGTCTCGACCTATACCCTGGCTGCGGCCAGCCAGCCTCTTTCCGGGAGCATATTCCTGCAAGCGGACTGGAACCATGCCTTGCTGCAGTGGTCCTCCGGTACGGCCGCGGCCGGGTTCAACGGCCCGGGCGCGAGCTACGAGCTCCAGGCCTCGACCATGGCGGACTTCTCTCCCATCCTCGCATCCTCCGTGACCGGGAATCTCTACGCGGATATCGCGGGCTTGGGGCCGCAGGCCACCTATTACTACCGCGTGCGCGGCATCAACAGTTTGGGGACGCGCGCGGATTACTTCCATGTGCTGGGCTCAACGGTCACCGGCCTGCGCAAGCCGAGTTCCGTGCAGTGGGCCTCGGTGTCGAGTACCACGGTCCAGCTCTCCTGGGTCCTGGACACCCCGGCTTCCGAGGCGCCGCTCATCGTTCTCTCCACTGCGTCGGATTTCAGCGTGAGCCTGGCATCGGTCACCGGGAGCGTGGGCCTGCAGACTACAAGCTATGCGGTCTTGGACAACACGAGCTATTACTTCAAGATCAAAGTCTCCACGGACTCGGATATCGGCTACACCGTCGCCATCGTCACGCGCACGCATGCGCGCGCGCCCGAGAGCGTGTATTTCGATCAGATCACCACGTGCTCGATTACGGCCTCGGCGTATGCCTCGAGCGCTGCGTTCAATCACATGGGCGATGGGCTTTCCGGCGTGGTCTTGGCCAAGGACGGCGCCTACGCGGGTTGGACCGTGTTCGGCGACTCTTGGACCACGAAGGCCTCGATGCCGACGGCCCGCAGGCATTCGGCCGTGGGCGTGATCGGCGGCAAGATCTACGTCGTCGGAGGGAGCGTCAGCCTGACGGAGAACGAGGTCTATGATCCGGTAACGAACGCTTGGACCACGAAAACGCCCATGCCTACGGGGAGGGGCGCGTGCAGGGGCGGCGTGCTGGGAGGCAAGCTCTATGTCGTGGGCGGATCGATCGGGATATATATGGATGATAACGAGGTCTACGATCCCGTCTCCGACGCATGGGCGGCGAGGGCGCCCTTGTCGGTCGCGCGCGACGGGGTGAACGTCGCGGTCGTGGGCGACAAGCTCTATGCCGTCGGCGGCTGCAACGGGGGCTGCCTTGCGCTCAACGAGGAATATGATCCTTCCAGGGACGCATGGACCTCTCGTCAGGTGATTCCTTCCGCGCGGGGATTGGGCGCCGTCGGCGTCGTGGACGGGAAGATCCACGTCATCGGCGGTTGGAACGGCGCGGCCCATTCTGCCGTGCATGAGGTCTACGATCCTGCGGCGAACGTCTGGACGACGGGCGCCTCGTTGCCTGCGGCTCGCTCCGGCGTGGCCGGCGTCGTTATCGGCGGGAAGATCTACGCGCTCGGAGGATTCGACGGCGCCTATTTGGCGAGCAGCGAATCCTATGATCCGGCGACCGACGGTTGGACGGCGCGGCCCTCTCTCCCCACTGCGCGCTACGTTCCTGTCGCGGCGGTCATTGGCTCGAAGATCTACGTGGTGGGCGGAGAGGACGGCGGCGATCTCGCAGTAAACGAAGCTTATGACCTCGGCTTGACGCAGGCGTTCACCGGGCTTGCGCCGAACACGCAGTACGTCTTCAAGGCCAAGGCGCGCGATGCCTTGGGCCGCGAGAGCGCGGAGTCCATCGGCGTCTCCACGTATACATTGGCCGCGGCCAGCAGTCCGCTTTCCGGGAGCGTGTTCACGCAGGTCGAGTGGAACAACATCTCCTTGCAGTGGTCCTCGGGCAGCGTCATCGGAGGGTTCAACGGTCCGGGCGCGAGCTACGAATTCCAGACCTCGACCATGGCGGACTTTTCGCCGCTGATCAGTTCCGCGGTCACCTCGAACCTATATGGAAACGAGGCAGGTCTTGCGCCTCAGTCCACTTATTATTTCCGCGTGCGCGGAATCAACAGCGCGGGGACGCGCTCGGACCTCTACCATGTGCTGGGTTCCACGGTCACGGGCGGGCGCATGCCGAGCCATGTGCAATGGGTGTTTGTGTCCAGTACGCATGTGAACCTCTCGTGGGAATTGGACTCCCCGGCCTCGGAAGCGCCGTTCATCGCGCTCTCCACGGCCCCGGATTTCAGCGTGAACCTGGCCTCGGTCACCGGGAGCGTAGGGCTGCAGACTACGAGCTATGCAGTCCTGGACAATACGAGCTACTACTTCAAGGTGAAGATCTCCACGGATCCGGACATCGGCTACACCGTCGCCCTCGTCACGCGGACCTATGCGCGCATCCCGGAGAGCGTGTATTTCGACCAGCTCACCACGTATTCGATCACGGCCTCGGCCTATGCTTCGGGGAGCGCGTTCAACCGCATGGGCGACGGGCTTTCCGGCGTCAGCCTGGCTCGGGACGGTTCCTACGCCGGATGGACCGTTTTCGGGGATTCCTGGACCACCAAGGCGAATTTCCCGGCTGCCCGACCAGCGGCCGCAGCCGCGGTGGTGGGCGGGAAGCTGTATGTGGTCGGCGGCGATGTGTCGGGGGCATCGGCGCTCAACGAGGTCTACGACCCTGTCTCGAATTCCTGGACCACGAAGACTCCGATGACCACGGGGCGTTCGGACTTGGTCGCGGCGGCGCTCAGAGGCAGGATCTATGCCGTGGGCGGCGTCACGACTATCCCCGTCGACGTCAACGAATCCTATGACCCGGTCGCGGACAGCTGGAGCACGAAGGCTCCGATGCCGGGTGTGCGCGCCTATATGGCTGCCGCGGTCGTGGCCGGAAAGCTCTATGTGGTTGGAGGCAGCGGCCCCTCGAACAAGAATGAGGCCTATGACCCGGACACGGATGCGTGGAGCACGAAGGCCGTGATGTCCACTGCGCGAAGCTATCTCGCCGCGGCGGAACTCGGGGGAACGCTGTTCGCCGTGGGCGGAGACAACGGGCCGGTCCTCACGACGAACGAAGCCTATGACCCGTCTCTGGATGCATGGAGCACGAAGGCCGCGATGCCCACTGCGCGAAGGGGTCTTGCCGCAGTGGCTGCGGGGGGGAAGTTGTTCGCGGTGGGCGGGACCAACGGCTCGAATCTTGCGGCCAACGAGGTCTATGACCCTCTCTCGGATTCCTGGTCCGAGAAGGTCCCGATGCCTACGGCTCGGCAGAGGCATGTCGCGGCATTCGCTGGAGGGAAGATCTATGTGGTCGGGGGATTGGTCGCAGGCAATACGAAGAACGAGGCCTATGACATCGGCGTGGCGCAGACTTTCACAGGGCTCGGACCGAATGCGCAGTACTCGTTCAAGGCCAAGGCCCGAGACGCCTTGGGCCGGGAGAGCGCGGAGTCCGTGACGGTCTCGACGTATACCTTGGCCGCGGCGCTCCCGGCTCTCGGGAATGCTCCGTTCCCGGGGGTTTTCTCCTCCAGCATTACGGTGGCTTGGTCCTCGGGCGCGGCCGCGAGCGGCTACAACGGCCCGGGCGCGAGCTATCTGGTGCAGGCTTCCACGAAGTCGGATTTCTCGCTCATCAAGGGCTCCTCGCTCACCTATGCCACCTCGGCCCTAGTCGCGGGGCTGGATATCGCCTTCGCGACCTACTATTTCCGCGTCCTTCCTTATAACAGCTACGGGCAGTCAGGCGAGTTCACGGCCTTGGGCTCCACCACCGGCTATATGGCCGTGGTCATGAACGCCGTGGATCTGGCGCCTGCCCAGGCTTATCAGGATCAGGAGACCGCGTTCATCCGGTTCACCTTGCAGAGCGCCAGCGGCACGCCGGCTGTTTTCTCGGGCATGCGCATCATCAAGCTGGGCTCCATCGCGGATGCGGACGTCTCCCAGGCCGCGGTCTATCTCGATGCCGTGGCCGACGGGATCTTCGATCCGGTCCAGGACCTGCCTCTGGGTTCCGGGAGCTTCAGCGGCGCGCTCGCTTCCTTGAATTTCGGCGCGAATGCCCAGGGCCTGAGTCCCGCGGGCAAGACTTTCTTCGTGGCGCTCAAGCCCAAGGCGGATGCCGCGCTGGGCGCCACGCTCGGCGCGCGCATCGCGGCCGCGGGAGACCTTTCCTTCACAGCCGGGCAGGGGGCCATGGGCGGCTTCCCGGCTAATTCCACTCCCGCGCCCGTGCAGGATTCGCCGAACAATCTGAGCTTCACGCCCACGGACGAAGCTCCGGCCTCGGCCGTGCCGAGCCAGACGGACGTGCCCATGCTCAAGCTCCACGGGCAGGCTTCTTCCGGAGGCCGCAGCGTGATCGACGACGTGGTCGTGTATCTTGCCGGGACCTTGCCGTCGAGCAGGATCTCGGCGGTCAAGTTCTGGCGCGATGCCGATGCGAACGGGACCTTGGATCCGGGCGCGGACTGGCTGCTGGGCAGCGATGCGTTCCTGGGCGGGGTCTCCACCATCACGATGAGCGCGGTCCAGTCGAGCCGCACCGTGACCTCTTCTCCCGCGGACTTCTTCCTCAGCGTGGACCTGGCCGGGTCCGCGGCTCAGGGGGATATCTTCTCGATCCGAGTGGCCACTCCCTCGGAGCTGCATCTGGCAGGAGGCGTGGATTCCGTGCTCTTCTCCACCACGCCCATGAATTCCGGCGAGGTTGTGGTGGGCGTGCCCAATGTCGTCAATGTCTCCTTCATCAGCGAGGGCTCCCAGTCCGTGGAGCAGGGCGCCGCCTACGCGGTTCTGCGGGCGACTTTGACCGTGGATGCGTCGACTGCGCGCATAGACCGCATCCAGCTCAATCGTTCGGGCGCGAGCGTGGACGCGGACGTGTCGGCCGTGCGCGTGTATTTGGATCAGACCGCCGACGGCGCTCCGTACAGCCCGGCCACGGATGCTTTGATCGGACAGGCGGCCTTCTCCGGCGGCACGGCCGTAGTCGACATCGACACGGTCACGCTCACGGCCGGGGCCACCGCCGTGCTCTTCATCCGCTGCCAGGTCAGCGGCGGCGCCAATCCCGGCGACACCCTGGCCGCCTCGATCGTCAACAATACCTATGTGCGCACGCTCGGCGCCTTCACCTCCGTCGTGGGGGGCTTCCCCTTCACGAGCGATGTGAGCACGGTCGCGGCCACGGTCAACACGATCTATCTGACGAGCCTGGACCAGACCGGGCCGCTGCTCCAGGGGACCACGAACGCCGCGTTCCTGCGCCTGGGCGCGCGCACGGACCGCAACATCGCGGACTGGTCGGCCTTGACCGTGGAGAGGCTGGGCACGTCCCAGGACAGCGATGTGGCGGCCGTGAAGGTGTACCGGGATGAGAATGCCGACGGCGTGCTCCAGACGGGAGTCGATTCTCTCCTAAGTTCCGGCGTGGATGTCTTCTCCGCCGGGAGCGCGAACGTCTCCTTCCTCTCTCCGCAGAGCGTGGTCACCAGTTCCCGCGCGTATTTCGTCGCTCTCTCCCTGTCTGCGAGCGCCGTGCCGGGGCGCACCGTGGGCGTGCGGGTATCCACGACCGCATCCTTCATGGTGAATTCTCCGAACAAGGTCTCCACCGGGCCTTTGAGTTTCCCCATCGACACCGTGCCCGCGGCCATCGGACAGTATCCCAACGTGGTGAGCGTGAGCACGCTGAGCATCACTCCCGGAGCGGGCGCCTTGCCGGGGGTCACGGATATCGGAGTGCTCCGGCTGGACCTGCGCACGGACGTGTCTCAGGCGCAGTGGTCCCTGCTGCGCTTGGACCGTGCCGGGACCTCCGTGGACGCGGATGTCTCCGCGGTCAAGGTCTACTACGATCTCAACGGCCTGGGGAGCTTCGACTCCTCGAACCTGGGGCAGTATCAGCTGGTCAGTTCCTCGACGATGACGTTCAACGACCAGGGCACGGCGGGGACCGTGCTCTTGGATCTTCGCACGCCGCAGACGCTCGGGACCGCGCCGAAGACGTATTTCGTGGCCGTGGACCTTGCCGCGTCCGCGATCCCGGGACGCACCGTGGTGGTCCGGGCCCTCAATTCAGCCTATCTCAGCGTGAACGCTCCCAACTCCGTGGCTGCCGTGAGCTTCACCGCAGGAGCGCTCACGATCAACGCTCCGCCGAGCACGCTCTATATCCTCGCGCACGATTCCGCGCCGGCCTCGGCCGTGCAGGGGACTTCCGGCGCAGCCATGCTTTCCATGAATCTCTGGATGGACGCCTATTCCGGACAGGTCTCCGGGCTCACGGTCGCTCGCGCGGGGTCGGGCAGCGACGCGGACCTCTCGCGCGTAAGGCTCTTCCGGGATGCCGATGCCGACGGGGTCCTTTCGGTCGCGACGGACGTGCTCCTGGCCAGCGGAGCCTTCTCCGGCGCTTCCGCGGCGTTGACCTTCGGGGCCGAGACGATGACGACTTCCACGCAGACCTGGTTCCTGGCCTGCGATGTCTCGCCCACGGCCGCGGCCGGAGACACCTTCTCGCTGCGCATCGGAGCGCCCGGGGCCGTGAACGTCCTCTCTCCGGATTCCATGGGCGCAGACGGCTTCCCCATCCAGTCGAGCGCCGTTTCCGTTCTTCCCACTATGAACGGGGTCGCGGTGAGCCACCAGGACCGCGCCCCCGGCTCCGTGCTCCAAGGGGCCACGAACCAGCTCTTCCTGAATCTTTCGCTCAACACCACTTCCACGGCGGTGCTCTGGTCCTCGGTGCGCTTGCAGAAGCTGGGCACGGCCGATGATTCCGACGTGGCGGCCGCGCGCATCTATCTCGATTCCGACGACGACGGGGCCCTGGACTCTCCGGGGGATGCGCTCATCGCCTCGTCTTCCTCTCCGTTCGTGAGCGGCCTGGCGCAGATGAGCCTGAGCCCGGCGCAGACCCTCGGCGCGAGCGCCAAGCGCTATTTCGTGGCCTTGGACCTGGCCGACCGCGCGGATTACTCCAAGACCCTGGGACTGAGCGTGGCCGGCACCGCCTCTTTCGTGGTCCCCGCGCCCAACTACATCATCGGAGGGGGCTTCCCGAAGAATTCGAGCCTTTCCTCGATCGCGAAGGTGCCCGACGTCCTGAGTGCGGCGCCGACGAGCCTTTTGGGTACGGGCGCGATCCAGGGCAGCGACACCCCGGCCGTGAAGCTGGGGATGAGCGCGTCCCGGTACAAAGCCGTGCTCGACCGGGTGCGCGCGGACCTTCTGGGCAGCGCCGCGGATTCCGACGTGCAGGAACTGCGTCTTTATAAGGACATGGACGGTGCGGGCGCCTACGATGCCTCGGACCTCTTCATCGGCAGCGCGGCGTTCTCCGGCGGGGCCGCGACCGTGGACCTCTCCTCGGTGCAGGTCGTCAATGCCTCAAGCTCGGTCTACTTCGCGGTGCTGCGCATGAGCCCTTCGGCGAGCGTGGGCGCGACCGTGGGGCTGGCCTTCACGGGCGCTTCCGTGTTCCGCGTGGTCTCTCCGGATTCCACGGCTTCCACGAACCTGCCTTTCCAGACGGGCTTGGCTTCGATCATGGACGTTCGGACGCCTTCGATGCCTGCGGTGGTCATGCCCGATGGCCGCGCGCAGAAAGCTTTCGAGTCCCTGCGCTTCACTTGGGCTTCCACGGTCTTGTCGGGCTCGGTGGTCTACGCGGAGTATGCGCTGGGCACGAGCGCGGGAGGAGAGCAGGTCCGCGCCTGGACCTCCTTCTCGCCGTCTCAGGCCGAATTCACGGCTTCAGGGCTCATGCTGCTCAGCGGCTCGACCTATTACGTCAGCGTGCGCACGCGTTCGGACACGGGCTATACCAGCCCGGTGGGTTCCGGCGAGGGCGTGCTCGTCGACTTCGTCCGGCCAGGCAAGCCCGTGGTGGACGTCCAGGTGGGGCAGAACGCGGTGGTGCTGAGCTGGTCCGCGGCGAGCGCCGGGCCTTCGGGAGTGCGGGGGTACTTGGTCGAGTACCGCAAGGCCGATAGCCCGCTTTGGTACAACGCGCGGACCAACGGCCGCAGCGTGAATGCCCAGAGTCTGCGGCCCGCGGCGCTTTTGGACGCGGAACTGGCCCAGTCGCCCTTCTCTCCCGCAAGCCTTCCTTCCGGGACGCTTTTCCTGCGGGTGAGCGCGGTAAGCCTTGCCGGCGGGATCGGAGATGCCTCCGATCCCGTGAAGGTCCAGTTCGGAGCCCTTCCGCCCGAGGGGATCAGCGGGCTTTCCGTCTATCCGAATCCTTTCGACTCCCGCAAGCGCGCCGCGGTCGTGGTCTATTCCCTCTCTGAGGCCTCGGACGCGGACCTGGAGGTCTATGACCTCTTCGGATCGAAGGTGCGCGGCATCCATTTCTCCGCGGGTTCGCAGGGCGGACAGGCCGGGACCAATGAGGTCTCATGGGACGGGGCCGGCGACTCCGGCGCCAAGGTCTCCATGGGCGCGTATCTGTGCGTCATCCGTTCCGGCGGGGCCAAGGCGGTCAAGAAAGTGGGGGTGATCCACTGATGCGGCCCCTGCTCCTCTTCGCCGTCCTGGCGCTTGGGGCCTCGCCCGCGTCCGCCGCGGGAGGCAGGCCCGGCGACATCTTCGAGTTCGCGGCAGGCGCCAGGCCCGCGGCTATGGGCGGGGCCTATACGGCCATGGCCGGGGACGCTAATTCCCTCTACTACAACCCCGCGGGGCTCGGGCGCGTGCGCGGACACGAACTCTCTTTCCAGCATTCCCAGCTCTTCGAGGGAGCGGCCTATGACTACCTGGGCTATGCCCTGCAGGGGCCCCTGGGCGGCTGGGGCGCGCAGGTCCTGCGCTTGAATTCCGGCGCCATCGACGGCCGCGATGAGAACAACCAAGCCATCGGAGGCTTCTCGTATGTCGAGCAGGGCCTGGGTCTGGGATTCGGGACGCGGGCCTTCTTTGACGGCCGGATGTCCTTGGGTACTGGGTTGAAGATACTTTCCCGCAGCATGGGCGGGGTCGCCAACCGGCTTTACGGCATCGATCTCGGCTTGCAGTTCAATCCGCTCTCCATGGATAGGCGCCTGCGCTTGGGCCTGGTCGCGGCCAATGCCGCGGCGTTCAAGACCGGGGAGACCGACGACCGGCTCCCCATGCGCTTGAAGGCCGGCGCCGCGCTCGACCTATTCGACGGGATGTCCGTGGCCTTGAACATGGATTCCGACCAGGAGCTGCAGTTCGGCACGGAGTATCGGATCGGCGCGGGCGCTTTCCGCGTGGGCTATCAGCAGGACCGGGGCCCGACCTTCGGCGCGGGGCTTCGCTTTCTTAAGCGCTGGAACCTGGATGTCGCGGCCGCGCACCACAGCGTGCTGGGCATGACCACCCACGTTTCTCTGGGCTGCCGCTTCGCCGAGGGACGCACCGAGACCCGCGCGCAAGGGAGATTGAAGAAGGAGTCTTCGGCGGCGCAGCGCGCCTTGGAGCAGCAGCGCTATCTCCAGGCCCTGGATCTTTTCTCCGAGAGCCTGCGCAGCAACGTGAGCGAAGCCGATAAGGACCGCGCGAAGACCTCTCTGCGGGCCGGACGGCTTCGTTCCTTGACCCAAGCCCTGGATTTGGCCGGACGTCCCGAGCGCGCCAAGGCGCTCGAGCGCCAGGATGAGCAGGGGCGCTGGGGCCTTTCGGCGGTGAGGGCCTTCATCGACCGGGAGGACGCAGCGGCTCTGCTCTTCGCTCAGGCCGCTCACGGCACGGATACGGAGCAGGAACCGTATAAGGCTTTGATGGATTCCATCGCAAGTCTGACCTATCAGAAGCCCGCCCAAGACGAGATCCTGCCCGCGGCGGCGCTGATCGCGCGCAAGCTGGAGAAGTCCCTGCAGTCGTTTAGGGCCCGCCGGTTCGAGGAGGCGGCGGAACGCTGTCGGGAAGCTCTGCTGCTCAAGCCGGATCATCCGCTTGCGCTCGTGCGGCTGGGCTCCGCCTATTTCGCCATGGGTCTTAAGGATCGCGCGCTTTTGGAGTGGCGCAAGGCTCTTGAGTTGAACCCGCAGGACGAGGCATTGAAGGATTTCATGAGGCGCATCGAGGGGGAAAAGCCATGAAGCAACCCATTACGGCGGCGATATTGATCATCGGGCTATTGGGCGCGGGAGCGTCCGCCACGCTCATCGATGAGGAGGCGCGGGTCTCGGAGGTCTTGCGCGCCCGGCTGCAGTCCGTGCTGGACCAGCGCTTCGGCCCCAACCGCTGCGCGGCGCAGGTGCAGGCGAGCTTGAAGCTCTCCAACGACGCTCGGGGCTGGGTCTCCAGGATGCTCAGGCCGCCCGAAGACCCCAAGCCCGGGGCAGGTTATTCCTGGGCGTGGCTCGGCAGCAGCGCGGCGACCGGCGGGGACGGCTTCGTCCTGCCGGGCTATCCGGATGCCCAGAAGCCCGATGAGAAGGCAGGCTCTTCGGCGGAGCCTTCTGCCGGAGCCGCGGCGCAGATAATCTCGGCGTACGGGACAGAACTCGAACGGGTCAATGTCCGCATCGTCTTGGACTCCGCCTTGCCCAAGGCCGCGGAGGAGGAGGCTTCCGTGCTCGCGCAGGAGACTCTGGGCTTGAGCCGCGTGCGGGGGGATCAGTGGAGCTCCGCGCTGGGCGCCTTGCCGGGCGCGATGGACCGCATGCTCCAGGATCCGGCGACGGTCTCCTCCCTGGCGCGGACTTCGGCTTGGGCCGGAGCGGTCCTGGTCTTCGCCCTTATGCTTGCGGCCGGCTTCTGGCTCTTGGCCGGAGCTTTGCGCCACGGCGCGGAGCGCTTGAGCGCCGCCTGGCAGCAGGGTCTTGCGAGGCCCATGCAGGTCGAGCTTCGGGGGCTGGGCGGCTCCGGAGTCTCCGCGCTCGCGCAGGGACGGCCGGAGGAAGCCTCGCAGCCTCTCGGAGAAAAGACGTCCGGCCCGGCCGCGGACGCGGGTCCCGCGGAGTACATGGACATCGATGAGCAGCATGTCGACCGGCTCGCGCATCTTCTGGCCGGGCAATCCGCGGAGGACGTCGCGCTCATCATGCCGTACCTGTCTCCGGGCGTGCGGGAGAAGTACCTCTCGACCCTGCCGCAGGAGACGGCCGGGCGCGTCCTTCTCTCGATGCGGCCCTTGCGCTATGTGGACCCGGAACTGCTCAAGAGCCTGCGTTCGGAGCTCGAGCGCCGCGTGCGCGGCGTGGTGGGCGGAGAGGATCAGGTCCTGGATCTTCTGCGCTCAGCCGATGAGTCGTCGAGACGGCGGATGCTGGAGGCTTTGCTCGCGCAGGATCCGCAGGCCGCAGCCGCTTTGCGCGCGAGCCTTGTCTTCTTCGAGGACCTCGCGGGCTTGAGCGCCGAGCATCTGGCGGTGCTCGCGGCGGCCGCGTCCGTGGAGGACTTGGCCACGGCCGCGGCGGAGGGTCCGGAGGTCCTGCGGGACGGACTGCGCGGCGCTCTGCCGGGCGGCGCCCAGCGGGTGTTCACCCAGACCGCGGAGATCGCGCGGGGCGCTTCGGACCCCGCGCGCATCGCGAAGGCCCGCAAGGCGGTGCTCCGCGCCGCCGAGGAGCTCATCCGCGCCGGACGCATCGCGCGTCCCGCCGCGGGGTCTGTTTTAGGGATGGAAACCAAAGGGTGATTTGTAAGAAGGAAAGGAGGATGCGATGGATTATTACACTCTGACGGGGCTCTTCTTCGGAGCAGTAGTGCTCATCGTCGGGGCCCGGCACGGCGGGGCCTTGAGCGCTTTCGTCAATCCGCACGGCCTCTATATCGTCATCGGCGGGACGATCTGCGCGACCATGGTCAACTGTTCCGGGCGGGAGATCCGAGGAGTCCTGCGCTCGCTCAAGTCCGCGTTCCTGAGTCCCGCGCACGGAGAGCCCGAGGTGATCATTCCCTTGATGGTGGACCTTTGTCGGCAGGCCAGGCGCGGAGGCCAGAGGGCTCTTCTTGAAGGAGTCCGCCAGTCCTCGGGCGGCGAGTTCCTGTCCCGAGCCGCGGAGACCTGCGTCACGCTGGGGGAGCAGTCCTTGGCGCGCACGGCCTTGGAGCGGGAGATCAATCAAATGCGCCTTCGCCACCGGGAAGTCGGCAATGTCTTCAGGACCATGGGGCTGCTCGCGCCGATGTTCGGGCTTCTCGGGACCTTGATCGGCATCATCTCGGTCCTGCGAAATCTCACGGACGCGATGCAGACCGGGCCGGCCATGGCCGTGGCCATCTCATCGGCCTTTTACGGCATCCTCACCGCGAACCTCTTCTGCGTGCCCATCGCCAACAAGCTGCGCATGCGCAGCATCCAGGAAGGACTTGCGCAGGAAGTGATCATGGTCGGGATATTGTCCATCGTCTTCTCCCAGCGCGTTCCCGCGGCCTTGGAGGCGGAGCTTACCGGCTACTTGGAGGGACGCCGCAAGACCTTCGAACAGCCCGCTGAATAAGTTTGCTATAACAATCCCGCTCGTCATCCCGGCGAAAGCCGGGACCCAGTAGCTGCCGTTATGCCGTAAACCTGGACCCCGGCCTCCGCCGGGTCGACGAAGAGCGCCATAGTCCTTGGAACTCGAACTTTTATTGATATAAAACGTAACAAATATGGGAAGAACGGAAGAGCGGATGCCGGGAGGATGTTCTATCGACTTCCAGGTTTTTGAGGGATTCATCCGGCAGTGGGCGGATAAGGCCTATAACTTCGCTTTCCGCCTCTCCGGCAACGAGCAGGACGCGCGGGACCTTGTGCAGGAGGCTTTTGCCAGGGCTTTCGAGCACCGGGACCGCTACGATGCGCAGAAGCCGTTCGATACGTGGCTCAACAGCATCCTGCGCAATGTGTTTTTGGACCGGATGCGGCGCTATGAGCATCTGAACGGCGTTTCCCTGGATGCGCAGCCGCCCATGGAGGACTCCTCTTGGGAAGAGATTCTTCCAGGCCGGGATGCGGAGCCTATCGATGAACTCCTCCAGCGGGAAGAGGAAGGCCTGTTCCAGGAGGCATTGGCGGTTTTGCCGGAGCATTATCGAGCCGCGTTGGTCCTTTGCGATATCGAGGGACTTTCGTACGAGCAGAGCGCCGTGATCATGGGGTGCCCCATCGGGACGGTACGTTCGAGGGTTCATCAAGGACGGCTTCTTCTGCGCAAGGAGTTCGAGAAGCTTTCGCGCGGAGCTATCGGAGGAAAGTATGAACAGCGTGCATGAAGGATCGCTGATCTCGGCGTATGTCGACGGGGAGCTCATCGGAGAGGAACGCCATCTCGTGGAAGCTCATCTGGGCGCTTGCGCGTCCTGTCGTTCTTTGGAGGAGCGCCTGCGCCGCATGAAATGGGCTTTGGCCGCTGTTCCGCGGAGAAAGATTCCCGCGGACCTGCTCGCCTCTTTGCAGAAGCTCTATTCGCCCAGGTCCGGCGCATGGGCGCGCCTGAAGTCGAGCTTGTCTTTGCCCAGGATCTGGGTCCCGGCCGGTGCGGCCGCCTTGGCCGCCCTCATGCTCGGGTTATGGTTCGGGCCGGTGAGATCTTCCCAGGAAATCCCGCTGGAGCCCTTGCTCGCGGCGCACGCGCGCTACCGCGCTGAAAGCTGGGTGCCCAACGGAGACCTCCTGGCCGCGGCTTTCTCCAGGGCCGTGGACTCTCGATCCGAGGAAGAGCGTGATTAAAAATCGTCCGACAACCGCATCTCGACTGCGATCGCGGCTTTCGGACGGCGGTTGTCGGGGGAGTTCCGGACTTCGGGCCGCGGCATTGCCGCTTCTGCTGGCGATCCCTTTGCTTGGGGCCGGTCATCGGCCGGCGCCGGAGCCCGTGGAGCTTCTGCGGCGCGTGGCCGCCGGGCCTACGCGCGGATATGAAGGCCACATGACCGTGATCCGGTGGTACGGCGGCAAGACCTCGGCGGATGATGCGCGGGTGTTCTTTCATCCGCCCAACCGCTATCGCTGGGAATTCCTCGCTCCGGACGGGAAGATCGAACGGCTGGTCGTCAGCGACGGGGAGAAAGAGTCCATCCACTTGATCGGCCAGAATCGCGTGCTCGAGGGAAGCGCGCTTAAGAGCGCGCCCAAGCCGCAGGGCACGGATTGGAACTTGGAGCTTCTTTTGAAGAATTACCGCATCGAGAGCCTGGGAGAGGGGCGCTCCGCCGGGCGCTCGGCCTGGGGCTTGGACATCGTTTCCAAGGACCCCCGCAAACCCGGCCAGCGCATGTGGATCGATCAGGAGACCTATGCCGTGCTGGAGAGCCGGCTTTATCGAGGGAAGGGCCGCTTCACGGTGCTCTCGCGGCTCTCGCGTTTCGAGCCGCGCAGCGATCCCGACGATTCGCTGTTCTCCTTTCAGGCCCCGGCGGGAGCGAGCGTCGAGGAGCATAGCCTGGACCCGGATTATTTCTCGCTGGAAGAGCTGCGCAAGGCCACGGGCCAGCGCTTCGATTTCCCGCAGGAGCTGGCCGGAGGATTCGTCTTCGAGAGCGCCGACTTGTTCGAAGTGGACAAGAACAGCGTCCGGCAGGCGCGCTATACCGACGGCTTGGCCGAGATATCCCTCTTCCAGACCGACCGCCGCATCCGCGTGCCTAGGGAGGCCGCCTCTCTGCTTCCCAGACCCGGGGATCTCGGGCTGACCGGGGCCGGTCGCTTCCTGCGCTTCAAGCGCGGACGCATCCACTATGCCTTGATCGGCGACGTATCCAAGGAACTCCTCTCGCAGATCGCCGCGAGGTTATAGCGCATGAAAGCGGCCCAAGGATTCGGACGGCGGCTCCGCGCGCTCGAGCGGTTGACCTATTTCCTGCCGCTGGTTCCGTTCATCACCGATGTCATCGAAAAAGGCGGATTGCCTCGTCAGCCCAGGGACCTGCTGACGGAGTCGGTCGCTGCCGTGGGCATCATCGGCTTCATCCTGCTCATGCGCCGGACGCGCAAGCACATCGAGAGGGTCGATTCTCTCCGGCAGGGGCTTTCAGAGGTCGCCGTGCATGATCTCAAGAACCCACTCACCTCGGTGATCGCGGCGGTCTCCGCCGCGATCGATGAGAGCGAGGATGCCCGTCGACGAAGGCTCTTGCAGCTGGCGCTGAGCAGCGCGAAGCGGCAGTCGCAGCTCATCGATACGCTCATGGAGATCGATCGACTGGAGAACGATCAGCTGCCCCTGCGCAAGGGCAGTCTCCGGCTCCAGGCGCTCATCGAGGATTCTTTGGCCGAGGTTCGTCCTGTCGCCGATGAGCGCGGCGTGGAGCTTTCTTTCCTCAGCCCGGCCGAGACCGAGGACTTTTGCGCGGATGAGGACCTTATCAAGAGGGTCCTCGCGAATCTCCTGCAGAACGCCTTGAAGTATGTTCCGGACGGCGGGAGCGTGAGCGTTCGTGCGGTCCATCAAGACCGAGCCGTGGCCTTCGAGGTCGCGGATACGGGTCCTGGTATCCCGGCGGAACAGATCGGACGCCTCTTCGGGAAGTTCTATCGCGTGGAAGGCCGGGATCAGAGCAAGAGGCGCGGCACGGGCTTGGGGCTCTATTTCTGCAGGCTCGTCGTGGAAGCGCACGGTGGGACGATCCATGCCGACAACAAGCCTTCCGGCGGCCTGTCCGTCACCTTCTCCATCCCCCAATAAATCGTTCTCGCCGTCGTCCCGTCGTAAGCCGTTTGTCGTCATTCCGGCGAAAGCCAATCGTCGTCACCCCGGGCTTGACCCGGGGCCCAGGGATCGCTGGATCCCGGCTTGCGCCGGGATGACGGAGATCGATGAATGGTTCCCCACTCGTCATTCCGGCGGAAGCCGGAATCCAGGCTAGTGCTTGTGGCGCTGCCACCAGGCCAGCACGCTCAGGCTTGAGATGACGGCCAAAAACAGGATCACGAAGAACATCATGGGATGCTGCTGCATGGGGAAGGAGACGTTCATGGAGAAGATGCTCACGACCAGCGTGGGCACCATGATGGCGATGGTGATGAAGTTGAGCGTCTTCATGAGGATGTTGAGGTTGTTGCTCACGATGGAGACGCGCGCGTCCATGAGGCTGGCCAGGATGTTCGAGTAGATCTCAGCTTGCCGGTAGCACTGGCCGTTCTCGATGACGATGTCGTCGAGGAACTCCACGCCTTTCTGCGACAGGCCGATGCGCTGGGCGTTGTTGCGCAGCTTTTCGAACGTGAATTCATTGGAATTGACGGCATTGAGATAGAAGACCAGGGACTTCTCCAGGCTGAAGAGGTTGATGAGGTAGCGGTTCTCCATGGAGACGTTGATCTTGCGCTCGATCTCGTCGGAGATCGTGTTGATGACGCGCAGGTGCTCCAGGAAGTGGAAGATGGAGGAGGCGATGAGGCGCAGGAAGACCTCCTCGAGGGTCGCCACGGAATGGAACGGCTTGCCCGCGAAGAGGGGAAGGTCCTCGGAGAGCACCACGACGAGGCGCTCCTTGTAGAGGAAGAGCCCGGCGGAGGCGACCTTGAAGACGAACTGGTCCTTGGCGGAATAGTTCTTGGGCCGCTTGAAGATTACGGCCAGATGGTCCGGCTCGAATTCCAGGCGCGCGGGTTCATCCGGATCCAGGGACGATGTCAGGGTGTGGGCGTCGAGCTTGAGCTCGTCGACCAGGCGCGTCTTTTCAGCTTCAGTGGGTTCGCAGAAGACCCAGACCGGAGCGGTCTCCGCGGGATCTTCGGCCAGGCGGCCCTGCGCAAAAGAATATTTCCTGAGCATAAGCAGAAGGATATAAGCAATTTATGCCGCGGTTTGCGATGCTAGTGCTGCGACCGGTACATAACCGAAAATCGCGCGGTCAAAAGATCGGTTAGGTGTCGGTCGCAGCACTAGCCGGGCAGGGCGAAGGAGAGCAGGAGGAGCAGGGTGAGGGCGACGAGGATGGCGGTGGTGGACCAGCCCACGATGTTCTGGAACTTGCCGTTGACGTGCGCTCCCATGATCTTGGGGTTGTTGACGAGCGTGATCATGGAGACGAGCACTACGGGCAGGAGCATGGCGTTGAGCACCTGCGAGCCGAGCGTGATGGTGATGAGCGGCGCGCCGGGGATGAGGATGATGCCGACCGCGACGGCCAGGATGAGGGTGAAGAGCGCGTAGAACTGAGGGGCTTCCTCGATCTTTTTGTCGATGCCCGCCTCGAAGCCGAAGGCTTCGCAGACGTAAAAGGCCGTGGCCAGCGGCAGGATGGCCGCGGAGAAGATGGAGGCTACGAAGAGGCCGAAAGCGAAGAGCTCGGAGGCGAAGTGCCCGGCGAATGGCCGCAGGGCCAGGGCCGCGTCGCTGGCCTCATGGATGACGACGCCGTTCTTGTGAAGGGTCGCGGCGCAGGCCGTGATGATGAAGAAGGCCACGACCACCGTGGCCACGCAGCCCAGCACCACGTCCCAGACCGCGTAGCGGTACTCCGAGATCTTTATGCGCTTCTCGATGACGGCCGACTGCATGTAGAACTGCATCCAGGGCGCGATCGTCGTACCGATAATTCCAAGCACCATCCCCAGATAATCACTGTTCACATGGGCGCGCGCGGGGATGAGCGAGCGGCCGATCTCAGACCAATCGGGCTTGGCCAGGAACGCCGAGAATACGTAGGAGAAGAGGCAGACGCTGAAGAGCAGGAAGAGCTTCTCCGAGGACTTGTAGTTCCCTTTGACGACCAGGAACCAGACCGCGATCGCGGCCAGGGGCACGGAGAGGTATTTGCTCACCCCGAAGATCGCCAGGCTGCCGGCCACGCCCGCGAACTCCGTGGCCGTGTTGCCGATGTCCGCGAAGAGCAGGCCCAGGAAGATGATGAAAGTGATCTTGACCCCGAAGTTCTCCCGGATGAGGTCGGCCAGGCCTTTGCCCGTGACGATGCCCATGCGCGCGTTCATCTCCTGGACCACGGTCAAGGCGAGGAAAGAGGGCAGGAGGGTCCAGAGCAGGCCGTAGCCGTAGACGGCGCCGGCCACGGAGTAGGTGGTGATTCCACCCGCGTCGTTGTCCACGCTTCCGGTGATGAGCCCCGGGCCGAGCACGGCCAGGAAGATCACGGCGTTGCGCCAGAAAGGCCGGTTGCGCAGCTTTTCCATGAATGCGCTCATGCGGCGTCCTCGGTCCCGCGCAGCTGGGGCGCCACCGCGAGGAAGGCGTCCTTCATGGTGATGATCCCGCGCACGCGGTTTTCTTCATCGACGACCGGCAGGACCGTGAAATCGTATTTTGCGAAGAGGGCGGCCGTGTCCCGCAGGTTCAGGTCCTGGGGGATGCTCACGACCCTTCGCCGCATGAGCATGCGCGCGGAAACCGCGGGGTCGACGTTGAGGAGCTGGCGCAGGGTGACTACGCCCACGAGGCCGCGTCCATCCTCGACGTAGCAGTGGCGCACGGCTTCCCGGCGCGGGGAGGATGCGCGGATCTTGTCGAGCATCTGGCGGGCGGAGGTCTCCGGGCCCACGCGGAGGAATTCCGTGTTCATGAGGCTCGCGGCCACTCGGCCCGAGACTTTAAGGAGCTCGGCGAACTGCGAGGCTTTCGCCGGCTCCATCCGCGCGAAAAGCTCGTTCTTGAGGCGCTTGGGCGTCTGCGCCAGGAAATCCACGGCCTCGTCGGCGGCCATGGCCTCCACGATCGTGCGAAGGTGCCCGATCTCCAGCTGCTGGGCCGTTTGCGTGCGCACGGCCATGGGCAGGGACTGGAAGACCTTGGCCAATGTCTCATGGTCGAGCGCGCGCAGGATGGCCGCGCGCTCCTCGAGACCCAGGTCCGTGAAGATCTCGGCCAAGTCCGCGGGATGCAGCTCGGAGAGCTTGGAGTGATGGACCTTGAGCGCGAGGGCTTCGGCGCCGATCTCATGCGTGATGGGCTGGACGAATTTCCAGGAGATGAGCCGATCCTTCATCTCGAAGCCGAAGAACAGGCGGAAGAGCGCCCCGGTCCAGCGCGACCAGCCGAGCCTGCGAAGAAGGCCCGGGATGCCCACGTCCATATGCACGAGCCAAAGGCTCTGGTCCTCGCGCAGGAGGTGCAGGTCGTTGACGCGCACGACCTTGGAGCCGGAGATGTCCACGATCTGCTTGTCCCAGAAGCTGGCCTTCAGGAGGATCTCGTTGTCCGGCAGGCGAAGCTCGCGGGAGAAGGCGGCGGGCAGGTCGACGACGGCGGCGCGGCGGTCTTCTATCCAGCGCACGTTCTTCCAGGGGATATAGGCGCGGGGACCGCGCCGGCCTTTGCGAACCACGATGCCGCTGGCGCGCGGATACATCTCGCGCAGTCCCGCCGCGATGTCCTCGCAAGTCCCGATCCTTTTCCCCGTGGACGCGTCCAAGACCGGGATTCCGATGAAGAAGGTCAGATAGGTGAAGGTCGTCGAGTCCATGCGCGCGTATAGTCTACGAAACCCCACGCGCCTTTTCATTAGAAAATGACGGTTCGGCGAAAGCCTGTCAATTCGTCATCCCGGCGAAAGCCGGGACCCAGGTTTCGACGTGCTCCCGGATTCCGGCTTTTCGCCGCAATGACGGATTCGGCCTTAACTGACCGGCATTGCGGTTAATCGTTCGCGGATAAGAATAGCGCGACGCTGCCGTCTGTTACTCCAGCGAGAGTAATGCTGGCCGGGAGCGTCGTGCCTCCTCCGCCGACGATGGCTCCCAGTCCCTTGATGATCCCGACCGACGCCGCTCCCAAGTCGACTCCTCGCAAGGCAGGCCCGGCGCTGCATGTGAACGCAAAAAAATACTGACCGGGTTGGATGTCGATCGGCGCTCCCTGCATGGAGACGACCTTGGCTCCTGTCGTGGCCGTATCCGCGGAGCCGGCGCCGCCGCTGGCTGCGAGGTTGCCTGCGGCGTTATATAGGCCTACGTCTCCGCTGCTCCCAAGGACGCGAGTGGAGACCCGGAACCGAATCTGGCTGAGTCTGAGCACGCCGGGTACGGTCACAGGGATCAGATAGACCGTATTAGCCGTTAGAGTGAGGTTCGCGTTCGGCGTAAAAGAGTGCGTGACCACCGTGACTGTCGCAGGATAGACCGGGCGCCATTGCGAGGTCGCGGCATCCCATTTGATGGTCATCCCATCCGAGGGCTCATCCGAAGCCATCATGTGGGTCCTCAGATGCGTGGCGTCCACCAAGTCGTTGGCGGTGGATTCGATGCTCTTATTCGTCAAGGCTTGGCGGGAATCCGTGTCCGCCATGGTCTTGTTGGATGTGCCTGTGCCTATGAATAAGAGATTGTCGTCAGGGTTCCAGCGCATGACTCCCTCGCGGGAGGGGACGCCTCCTTGAGGAAGGATGATCGCCGACCTTGCCGTTATCGTGCCCGCGGTCACGATGGATTGCACATCGACGCCTCCGGATCCCCACACGCTCAGCGTGCCGGCTTCGATGCGCATTCCTGAACTGGCATAGAGACTGAAAGTCTGGTTCCCCGTCGCGGTGAAGCTGGAAGTCTTCGTGGCCATGAACGGACCGCTCACGGTTCCGCTTGACACATGGAAAACGGCTCCCGGCTGCTGCGCGGTGCTGACCCATAGATAATTAGTGCTGCCGGCCGCCGGGATGTCGGCATAAAGCGCACGGAAAGCGTAGGGCACCATCAAGAATTGCTGGCGGGGAGTCATGGGACTCTCCGGAGAGACCTCAATCTCCAGATAGGCGGAGGTTCCCATGAAGAGTCCCGCGGGCAAGCTGGTCTGGGCTCCGAGTTCCGTGGAGAATACGCCGTTGTTGACGCGGATGGTCCTGGTCTCGCTCCAGAGTTCGCTGCCGCCCGTGGGGACGGCGAAGATTCGGAACGTCATGCCGATGTCGCCGCTGCGCGGGTTGCTCATCGTGTCCAGCAGTTTCCCTTGGAAGTTGATCCTCCTTGGAGCGGCGTGGCTTATTGATGAGAATCCCATCAATGCCGGCAATAATGCCGCCCATAGCGTCTTGTTTTTAAATGAGTTCATGGTGCGTTTTTCTCCATTACGGGTTTAGGAAACATCCGAACCTTTCCGTATCTCATTGAACAAGCTGCTGATGCGATCCTCCAATGCGCGGAAGAGCAGTGCGTAGAGGTCCATGGGACCGTCCAATGGATCGGGCAGGTCCCATTCGATATAGTTCTTCGCCGGCACTTTTTCGCCGGACTCCTCACAGCTGATATCCGCCACGTAGTCCCATCTGATCAGGGGAAGGCTCGGGAATCCCTGCGGATTGGACCGCCGCATCTTCAGTCCGTTGAGCTTGAGTATCTCGACGGCTTTGGGATCGACCTGCTCCGTCGGATGGGCGCCTGCGCTGTCGATGATCCATGAGCCGGGAGCCAATTTCCGGCCGATGGCCTCGGCAATCTGGCTCCTGCATGCATTGTGGCGGCAGACGAACAGGATGGAAGGCGGCATGCTACGCAACCTCCAACGGAGCTTTGGGCTCTTGGCGAATCTGGCTCAGTTCCGTGATGAGATTGCCCGCCCAACGGTAGATGTTGTTCTCTTGGAGGGTCTCCCTCATCCTCTTCATTCGGGCGGCCCGGTCTTCCGGGTCCATCTCCAGGGCGTAACGAATGGCCTCGGCTGTCTGCTCGATGTCGTAGGGATTGACGATCAAAGCATCCCTGAGTTCCCTGGAGGCTCCGGCGAACCGGCTCAGGATCAAGGCGCCGTCGTTGTCCTCGCGGGAGGCCACGAATTCCTTGGCGACCAGGTTCATTCCGTCGTGCAGGGACGTGACCATGCAGAGGTCCGCATTCTTGTAGAACGGCAGTATCTCTTGGTGGCTATGATGTTTTTTCAGGTACACCACCGGCTTCCAATCCCTGGCTTTGAACCTCCAGTTGATGCGCTCCACTTCCGCATCCACCTCGGCCAGGAAATCGTGGTAGCGCTTGATGTGCGTGCGGCTCGGCGCGCCGATCTGCGCGAAGCTGAAATTCCCTTGGTATTTAGGATATTTCTCCAAGAAGCGTTCGACCGCGCGCAGCCGTTCGAGCACGCCCTTGGTGTAGTCCATTCGTTCTACGCCCACGCCAAGGAACTTGGCTTTGGTCCCCAGTTCCTTGAGCAGGGCAGGCCGGTCCATGAGGGCATTCCTTTCTGGAAGGACATCTGGGAATGCGTTGGGGAATGCCACGCTGATAGGGAAGGGCTTGACCAGAGCGGCATGGCCTTCCTTGATGACGGAGAACCGCTCCCAGTCGATGCGGGATTCCAGGACCCTGTCCACGGTATCGAGGAAATTGTTGCAGTGGAACTGGGTATGGAACCCGATCAGGTCCGCGCCGAGCATTCCGTAGAGGAGTTCTTTCTGCCAAGGGCAGATGCCGAAGGCTTCCGGGTTGGGCCAGGGGATGTGCCAGAATACCGCGATCCTGGCGTCCGGGCGTTTCTCTTTGATGAGCCTTGGCAGAAGCGCGAAGTGGTAATCCTGGATCAGGATGCAGGGTTCCTCCACTCCCTCGATTTCAGTCAGGGCGGCTTGGGCGAACTTTCGATTGACTTGTTGATAATGAGTCCAGTCTTCGGCCCTGAATATCGGCCGCGCATGGGCGATATGGCACAGAGGCCAGATCCCTTCGTTGGAAAAACCGTAGTAGTAGCCGTTTTCCTCTTCTTTTGTGAGGGCCACGCGCTTCAACGTGTAGCGAGGATCTTCCGGAGGGACCTTGATCCTATTGTGTTCATCGACGGTCTCCCAGTCCGCGTCTCCGGCTCCGTGGGCGATCCAGGTCCCGCCGCACGAGCGAAGCACGGGGTCCAGGGCCGTGACCAAGCCGCCGGCCGGGATAATGGACTCGATCTTGCGGCCTTGGTAAAAATGCATGTAGGGTTCGCGGTTGGAAATGATGAAGAGGGGCTTCCCCTTGAGCTTGGTCTTGACGTGTTCCGTGAGCCGCTCGGGAGTCCAGAGCGATTGGGCAGTCTCGCGCAGGCGTGCTTCTTGCTCCGCCGCGGTCTTGGCCGCGCTCAGGTGCGCCGCGAAAGTCGTGACTTCCTTGGCGATGGGGGCGAAAAAATATTCCTTGGGCATGGTGAACGGCGCCGCTGTTTCACCCAGGCGAAGCTTCTTCATCCATTCCGCAGCCTGCGCCATGGGGCCGGCGATGCTCCATTCCACGACGAGCAGGGTCACGAGGGAGATCAGGATCATTTGGATCAAGACGCGCAAGAATGTGTGCCGCCATATCCGGGAAAGGTGGTTTTGAATATATGCCGCATCATGAATGATGACTAACGCCCCGGCGATTTTTTCTCCGGAGCGCAACGGCAGGGAACGCAGATGCAGTTTTCTCCCGCTGAGGACCTTGAATCTGCCGATGTGTTCTCCCGCGCTCATGGAGTCGGTCGCGATTTTTGGAGTGGTCGGCAATGAGGATGCGAGACTTTGAGTGACGGCCAGCAGCGTTCCCTTGAGGTCGTAGACCGCCACCCCTGCCAGCCTTTCGCGGTTGCCGAATTTTTCCACCAGCCGTTGAAGCTTTGGGGAAGGGCCATTTTCTAAAAGAGGCTCGGCGGATTCCTGGAGGCTCTGCGCCAAGAGAAGGGAACGGCGGTCCAGGTCTTCCTGCTGCCGGAGTCTTTCTTGACGCGCTTGGAAGAACGCCGAAAAAGCCGCCACTGAAGCGACGACAACGAGCACCGAGATGATCAGTCTGAACGTTATACGCATATGTTAAGCCTCTGAATGCGGCATCTTCGTGCGTCCAGGCCGGCTTATTGCATGACTTCTAAACAAAAAAGCCGCCGTGGGTATTATCCCCCAGATGGCGGCCCGACCATCCAAATCCTCCGGAAAACAGCATTATTTCCGGACCCTTTATTTTTAAATCATACGAAAATTTTATTGAGATGTCCTTGATCCTTCGCATTGGGTCGCGGCGGATGCTGGATCGCGAAGGAGCGGATCAGGAGTCTTTGCTTTTGAGGCGGCGGCGCAGGAAGACGTCCATATCGTCGAAGAGGGAGTAGGCCACGGGAGTGATCAGGAGCGTGATGAGCAGGCAGAGGGTCTGGCCGCCCACGATGACCACGGCCATGGTGGCGCGGTTGGCCGCGCCGGGCCCGCGGCCCAGGGCCACGGGGATCATGGCCGCCACGAGCACGAGCGTGGTCATGAGGATGGGCCGCAGGCGGACCTTGTTGGCTTCCAGGATGGCCGCGTCGCGCTCCAGTCCGCGCCTGCGCAGGGTATTGGTGTAGTCCACTTGCAGGATGGCGTTCTTTTTGACGATGCCGAAGAGCATGAACACGCCCATGATGGAGAAGATCGTCAGGTGCTGCCCCAGGAGCAGGAGCGAGAGTATGGCGAAGGGCACGGCCAGCGGCAGGGAGAGCATGATGACCACCGGGTGAAGGAAGTCCTCGAACTGCGAGGCCAGGATCATGTACATGAAGATGAAGGCCAGGCCGAAGGCCATGAGGAAGCCCGTGATCATGCGGCCGAACTCGCGGCTCTTGCCGGCCATCCCGGTGAAGTAGTCGGGCGGCATCTTGAGGCTCTTGGCCGTGCTCTCGGTCAGGGCGATGGCCGAGCCCAGGGAAGCGCCCTGCATGTTGGCTACGATGCCGACTTGCCGCTGGCGGTTGATCCGGTCGATCTGCGCCGGGCCGCGCTCCTCGACGAGCGTGGCCACGTTGTCGAGGCGCACCAGGGGGCCGCGCGAGGAGGGCAGGAGCAGGGCGCCCAAGGTCAGGCTGCGGTCGCGGAAGGATTTCTCCACTCGCAGGCGCACCTCATAGAGCTCGTCGCCTTCCTTGTACTTCGTGATGTCTTCCTCTCCGCCCACCATGAGCCGCAGGCCCTTGGCGATATCCTCGACCTTGACCCCGAGCTCCTGGGCGCGGTCGCGGTCGATGCGGACCTGGATCTCCGGCTTGGCGAAGGCGAGCGTCGTGTCCACGTCCACGATCCCGGGGGCGGCCTTGAGCTTCTCGACGATCTTCTCCGCGTAGAAGCGCAGGCGCTCCAAGTCCGGCCCGGCGATGTAATACTGCAGTTCTCCCTGCTTCTTCTCGCCGCCGAAAGGCGAAATGGGGACCACGCTCAGGCGCAGGCCCGAGTATTTCTTGAGCGCGCGGCGGGCCAGGGCCATGATCTCGGACTGCTCCTTGCGGCGGCGGTAATCGGTCAGGCCCACATAGACGGTCGCGTCGCTGACGTAGGAGCCCTCGCCTTCTCCCAAGGAGGATAGGAGGGTGCGCACGCCCGGCAGGCGGCGCAGCTCCGTTTCCACTTGGCGCAGGATCTTGTCGGTCTCGGTGATGGAGGTTCCTTCCGGGGCGGAGAAGCGGACCTCGAACTCTCCGGAGTCATCGGGCGGGATGAAGTCCTTTCCCACCAGTTTGAGCAAGGGAACTACCGAGACCGCGATGGCGGCCGCGATCGCGACGACCTTCCAGCGGTTCTTGAGCGCCCAGACCACCATGCGGCCGTAACGCTCGCGCAGGATCTCGTTGAAGCGGTCCACCCAGAGCTGGAAGCGGCCTTTGGGGCCTTTCTCGATGCGCAGGAAGCGCGCGCAGAGCATGGGCGTCAGAGAGAATGCGACGAAAAGGCTCACGGCGATGGCAAAGGCCACGGTCAGGCCGTAGCTCTTGAGGAAGCGGCCCACGATGCCGCCCATGTAGGCCAGGGGCAGGAAGATGATGAGCAGGGAGAGCGTGGTGGCCAGCACCGCCAAGCCGATCTCCTGCGTGCCTTCGGAGGCGGCTTGCGGCGCCGGGATCCCGTCCTCTTCCATGTGGCGGAATATGTTCTCCAAGACGACGATCGCGTCGTCGATGACCACGCCCACGGCCAGCGCCAGCCCGAGCAGGGTCATGTTGTTGAGCGTGAAGCCTGCCGCGTCCATGAGGATGAAGGTGGAGATGATGGAGGTGGGGATGGCCAAAGAGGCGATGAGCGTGCTGCGCCAGGAACCGATGAAGAGCAGGACCGCGAGGCTGGCCAGTATGGCGCCCAGGATCAGGTGCTCCTGCACCGTGGCCACGGAGGCGCGTATGAAGGAGGATTGATCCCGGATGACGCGGGCCTCGACCCCGGTCGGGAGGGTCCCGATCAGGTCGCCCAAGCGTTCTTTCACCGCGTCGATGACCTTCACCGTGTTGGCCCCGGACTGCTTGAGCACGATCAGAGAGACCGCTTCCTTTCCGTCGAGCCGCGCCAGGGAGCGCGCCTCCTGCGAGGTGTCCTCCACGCGGCCTATGTCGCGGATGCGCACGGGCACGCCGCGCACATTGGTCACGACCACCTTCTCGAAATCTTTCGGGCTCTTGACCCTGCCCATGGTGCGCAGCACGAGCTCACGGCGGTCCTGGTCCACGCGGCCGCCCGGGATCTCCACGTTCTGTTCGCGCAGAGCGTCCTGCACGGTCTTGGCGGCCAAGCCGTAGGCGGACATCTTCGGCGGGTCGAGGATGACGTGGATCTCGCGCTCGCGGCCGCCGACCATGGAGATCTTTCCCACGCCCTGCACGGATTCCAGGCGCTCCTTGATGCGCTTCTTGGCGATCTCGGTGAGCTCGCGCAGGGGAAGGTCGCCGCTCACGGCCACGGACATGACCGGGACCGAGCCGGAGTCGAACTTCTGCACCACGGGCGGGTCCGTGCCCTGCGGCAGCAGGCGCAGGGTGCGGTTGACCGCGTCGCGGACTTCTTGGGCCGCGACGTCGCCGTTCTTCTCCAATGAGAAGGTGATCATGAGCTGGCTCAAGCCCTCGTAGCTCGTGGACTTGAGGTCCTCGATGCCGGAGGTGGTGTTGACCGCTTCCTCCAGGGGTTTGGTCACCGAGGTCTCGACCTCCTCGGGCCCGGCGCCGGGCAGGGTGGTGGAGACCAGGACGAAGGGGAAGTCGATGTTGGGGAAAAGGTCCACGCCGAGGCGCGCATAGGAGAAGAGGCCGAGCACGGTCAAGGCGCACATGATCATGACCGTGAAGACGGGACGGCGGATGCAGACCTCCGAGAGCTTCATTTCACGGGCTCCTGGCCGGCTGCCGCGTCGGAGAGTACTTCCACGGCGCTGCCGTCCTTGAGTCCGTAAAGCCCGAATACCGCGACTTGCTCGCCGGGCTCCAAGCCCTTTTTGACCTCGATGAGTCCGTCGCTGTGCAGGCCCGTGAGGATCTCCCGCTTATGGGCCTTCCCGTCCTTGATGACGAACACCGAGGGGCCGCTGCCGTCGACGACCGCTTCCGCGGGGACGGAAAGGACCTTCGCCGCGCTTCCCAGCACGAGCGTCATCTCGCCGAACATGCCGGAGCGGAGCATGCGGCCGGAATCCTTCAGCCTGGCTTCGACCATGGTGCTGCGCGTGGCCGTGTCCACGACCGGACTCACCCGCGAGAGCGAGGCGGCAAAGACCTTGTCGGGCCAAGCGTCGATCTTCAGGCGCGCTTCTTGTCCCGCGCGGGCGCGGCTCGCGTAGCGTTCCGGCAGCTGGGCGCGCAGCAGGAGTTCGGAGTCGTCGACGATCAAGGCCACGGGGGTCTGGAGCGTCACGTTCTCTCCCTGGTCCAGATACGTGCGGGCCACCACGCCGTCCAAGGTCGAGGGCACGGGCGCGGGCTCGAAGCGCACGCCCACCTCATCGCGCTCGACTAAGGCCACGGGCTGGCCTTTCTTCACGCGCTCGCCTTCCTTTAAGAGGTTCTTGAGGAGCTTGCCGGGCACGCGGCAGAAGAGCTCGGCTTCATCCTTGGCCTTGACCGAGGCCACGAGCACGACCGTTTCCTCCACGTCCCGGCGTTCGACCGCCGCGGTGCGGACCGGGAATGTGTCGAGGCGTTCTTCTTGAGCCTGCTTGCGGCCGCAGGCGCAGAGGACGAGGAATGCGGATGCTGCCAGGATAAGTGAACGGGGGATCATGGTGTTGTCTCCTCGACGACGGGTGAGCCGGCGGCCCGTTCCAGGGCCGCGAGTTGTGCGCGATAGTCATGCAGCGCCTGCGCGTAGAAAAGGCGGGCCCGCTGGAGCGCGAGCGTGGCGTCGGTGAGCTCCAGCTGGCTGGATTGTCCCGCGCGGTAGCGAAGCTCCGTAGCCTCCAGCGCGCGGCGGGCCTGGCCCACGGCTTCTTCCTGGCTGCGGGCGCGTTCAGCGGCTTCCTGCGCGGAGAGCCAGGCCTGCTTGAGGCGCACGCGCACGGAGCGGCCGATCTTCTCGGAAGCGGTGCGGGCGAGCTCGGACTGGATGCGCGCCTGGCGGATGCTCTCCGAGATGTCTCCGCCCGTGAAAAGGGGCCAGCGCAGGAGGAGTCCTCCCATGGAGCTCGTCGCGCGTTCCTGGTTGTCGGGCCAGCGGTCCGGGGATTCCGAGTACCACTGATAGTTCGCGGTCAGCGAGAGCCAGGGCAGATTCTTTCCCTTCAAGGCGTGGAACCGGGACTCGGCTTGGAGCGCCCGGCTGCGCGCTGCGCGGTTGTCCGCGTTGCTTTCCAGCGCGCTCTGCACCAAGCGCTCATAGTCCGGCAGGCGGCCCTTGGGCGCCTCGAGCGAGCCCGAGAACGATGTCGGAGAGTCTACGTCGAGTCCCAGCACGTCCTTGAGCAGGATCGAGGAGACCTCCAGCGCGTTTCGCGCCTGCAGGAGCGCGGGCTTGGCATTGGCGGTCTCGACCTGCTGGCGCAGCAGGGTCAGGTCGCTGTCGAGGCCTTGGCGGTAGCGCTCCTTGATCGTTCTCAGATGATCCTCGGAGGAGGCGAGATTGTCCTGCTGGATGCGGGCCGTGTCGCTGGCCAGGAGCACCGCGTAGAAGAGCCGGCGTACGGCCAGAACCGCGTCTTCCTTGGAGGCGTCGAACTGCGCCAGCTCGGCCGCGACGCCGGTGCGCGCGGCGCGGATGCCGGAGGATACCGCCCCGCCCGCGAAGAGTATCTGCTCCAGGTTCGCGGAGTGCCGCATGCTGTAAGGCTGAGCCACGATGACTTTGCCTCCGCCCATGAATGCGGAAGGCCGCTCGAAGTTGCGCGTGTAGCTGCCCAGGAGGGTGATGTCCGGGGCCAAGGAGCCCCAGGCGCGGCGAAGCTCGCTTTGCGCGGTCTGCAGATTCAGCTGCGCGCTTTCCACGTCGAGATTGTTCTTGAGCGCGAGGTCCACGGCTTCCTGCATCGTCAGCGTCTTGGGCGCGCTCTGGGCCGAGGCCACGGATGCGGCTAAAAGGAGAAGCCCGACTATCATGATGCGGCCTCCGGTGAGCCGAGTCCTTTGAGGAAAAGGTCCAGCAATTCCTGGACCTGCGAGCGCAAAGGCGTCTTCCCGCTGTTCTGCAGGAGCTGGCGGACCTTGAAGAGCCGGACCAGGGAGAGGAAATGGAGCGCGCCCAGCTGCGGGTCGTGCGGCCTGAGCAGTCCGGCAGCCACGGCTTCGCGGATGCTGCGCACAAGGATGGACAGGTGCGCGCCCGTGCGCTCTCTCAGGGGCGCGGCTGAACGTTCTTTTCGGAGGAAGGGGTCGCGCCGCACGAGCAGGGTGGCTAGGTCCGGGTTCTCGTCCATGAAGGAGAGATGCTCTTGGGCGATGATGCGCAAGGCGTCCAGAGGGGGGGCGCCGCTCGCTTTTTGGAGGCGGCTTTCAAGCTGGGCTGAGAGGTCCGAGAACACGGCGCTCATCAAGGCCTGCTTGTCGCGGAAATAGAGGTAGAGCGTGCCCTTGGCGATGCGCGCCTTCTTGGCCACGTCGTCTACGCGCAGGTCCTCGAGGTCTTCCTTGACGAGCACCATGCGGGCCGCGTCGAGGATGCGGCGGCGGCGGGTCTCGGGAGGCTCGGCGCAGGGTCTGGACATAGGTATTAATGACTGACCAGTCAGTCATTAATATACCCCGAAAGCTCCCTGAAGTCAATAGCAGCCGAGAGTTCCCATTGGGCCCAAGGCTGCGTAGGTACAAAAGGCTTCGCGGGCTGGGCCTTATGGTTCTTTGCGAGGTTCTTGGGGCGCGCTATACTTGCTGCATCAAGATATGACGGGGATCATGAATAACGGAAGTGGGAGCTTCTTTTTTTCCCTGAAGAGGGCTGTCGCCTGCATCGTCGCAATCGCTTTCCTTATAGGCGTCCAGGGGCCGGCGGTGAGCCGCGCATTCGCGCAAAGCCTGCAGAGCGCGTCCGTCGTCTCGCCTGTGCAGACTGTGTTTCCTGCGGCGGTCGTTGGCGGCCGGCCGGGACTTTCGGGGATAGCCGAGGATCGTCTTCTTGGAAAGCCCGCGGAACTCCTTTTGCTGCCTGCCCCGTTTCAGGCCGATGAAAATGGCGCAGGCGTTGTCGGCGCCGCTGCGCCGGTTGCCCATGCTCAGGATATGCCGCAGGCCAGCGATGTCGCGGTGCAGCCCGTCATTGCCGATGCTGGAGTAAATCAAGATGTTGCTGCGCCGACAGTACAGTTGAAATCCGGGAATCTGTTTTCCCGGATCAAGTCCTATTTCCATCGGGGGAAGCAGGAACAGACGCCTGCGTGGGACAGCAAGGAAGTCCAGAGGGTCCGGGAGCTTGTTCGCGCGAGTCCGACGCTTCATTCGCTGGAAGCGCAGAAGGCTCTCTCCGATGCCCTGAAGGATCAGGCCGCATCCGTGGAAACATCCCGCCACGGCTTCATGCGTTTTTGGGACCACGGCGCGAAAGCGGATTCTTCCGAGGCCGCGCCTGTGCCTTTCGCTGGATCCGTGGAGCGGCTGGAGAACGGAGAGCGCGTGTTCGCGCCGGAGCCGGAAGGGTTCGAACTCGATAAGGCCACGCTCAAGGACTTGCAGGTATTCTCCCAAAACGGGTTGTTCTCGCAGCTCGATAAGACCCGCACGTATTTCGGCTCCCGGCGCTTGGCCGGGCTGCTCAAGCGGCCGTTCTTGGACGCAGGCGAGATCCAGCGAAGACAGGAGGCCGTGAAAGCCATCGCCTCGGATGAGGCGCTTCGCGCGCGATTGCAGGAGGGCTTCAAGCGCTTGGATGGGAAGGCGGACAAGGGCTTGGCCGAGCATTTTAAGACCTTGGAGGGGCTCTTCGGCCCGGTCTACTTGATGGGGTTGTTCTTCGGCTTTTGGCTTCCCGGCGCTTTCATCTTTTACGGCTGGAGCCCGCAGGTGATCCAGGCGGTCATGACCTACTTCATGATCGTCGGAGGGTTGTTCAGCAATATCATCGCGTTCCGGGAGAAGCTCGGTCAATATAAGAAGGCGTTCCAGTTCGCGCGGGAGATGGCGGGTCCGCTATCCAAGAGTTCCTCGCCGGCCCTGCGGGAGCTCGGCAACATATTCAGTTCCGTGTCGGACAAGAAGCATCCTCTAGGGCTTCGCAAGGTCGCGGGCTCGTTCTTTCACCTGCTGCCCCGGTCTTTGGGCGTGATCCTGGACGTGTTCTTTTTGTGGGGGACCAAGACCTTGTGGCGTCCGATCCACCTGCTCAGGAAAGTCAAGGCGCGAGTGGCGCATCTCCTCGGCGCATTGGGTGAGTTGGATGTCTATCTTACTTTTGCGGAACTGCTGGCAGCCGGCGGGCCGTGGTCCATGCCCGTCATCGAGGCTGGGACTCAGGCCAAGCTGCGCATCGAAGGGGGCCACCATCCCACGGTGCTGGCCTTGCGCGGAAAGGACTCCGTGGCCAATGACGCGGACCTGCAGGCGGGCCAGGGATTTGATGTGGTCACGGGCACGAACATGGGCGGCAAGTCCACGTATCTTCGCATGGTCGCTCTTTTGACCCTGCTGGCCCAGATCGGCGCGCCTGTGCCTGCGCGGGCCATGATATCGACTCCCTTGGAACTTCTGACGAGCGTGGACGTCAGCGACGACCTCCAATCAGGCAAGAGCCTCTATGACGCGGAGACGGACCGGCTCCTGCGCATCGTGCAGCAGGCGAAGTCATCGACGCGGCTGCTCGCGATCATGGACGAGATCCTTCAGGGAACGAACCCGGAGGAGCGCACGGCCGCGGAGCGCGCGGTGGTGCGCTATCTTGCGAACACCCCGAACCTTTTCCTCGTGGCCACTCACAATCTCTCCATCGCCGACATCGAAAAGGAGACCCCGGACTTGCGCAACTTCCATGTGGCGGGAGAGGCAGACAAGGACGTCTCCCGCTATAGCGTGCTGCCGGGTCCTGCCAAGGACCGCAACGGCATCCTGACCTTGGAGCGCAAGGGCTTTCCCGAGAGCATCGTCCAAGATGCGCGTGAGCGCCTGAGCGCGTCGGAAAAGTAGTTCCGGCAAAGATCACCCTCGAAATCCATCCGACAGATTGACCTGGATCAATCATTTACCCAGGCCTTGATTTTTAGCGGTGCCTGTCGCTCAACCCATGGAACCAACTCGGAGCGCTGATTCCATTGGTTGAGCGACAGTCACCAGTACTCGACGTGCGCATGGTTGGATATAGGCCCTAAAGCCTATTTTTTATATAGGCCTTGACGAACGTAGACCTATATTGACCCATATAAACTTGATAAGGGATGCCGCTTCGGGTGTTGTAAAAAAGCGAATATACGCGCCTGATTGTAGGGGGATATCTGGATAACCCTGTGGATATCTCAAAAAACATATATTTAAAGCTCATTTAGATATCTTTTGATATATAATTATCGATGTTGGCCGTAGGGGTTTGCAGCCTGCATATTCCAGGTTCACGACAATGCCGGTCACTTAAGCGGTCTTCCTTGTCTCCCCGGCGGAAGCCGGGGCCCAGGCTTCGACGTGCTCCTGGATTCCGGCTTCCGCCGGAATGACGGATTCGGCCTTAAGTGACTGGCATTGAGGTTAACGAAGGGAGACATTTCATGAGAGAGATGAAAGGCGGAGAAGATGTTGAGATTGCTTTTGAGAGGGCTTTGCGGCTCGCGGGCCGGGAGAGGAGCCTTTTGTCCGGGCTGAACCTCGCGGGCTCAGTGCGCATCCTTCGCAGGCGGTTGCGCATGACCCAGGCCCAGCTCGCGCGGCGCGCGGGCCTGCCTCAGCCGCATGTGGCGCGCATCGAGTCAGGACGCGGCGACGTCCGCTTGAAGACGCTTGAGCGTTTGCTCGGAGCGATGTTCTGCGATGCGTTCGTTCTTCCTTTGCCGCGCGCGGACCTTCGCGCGGTCACGGAGGAGCGTTTGCAGGCCACGGCGCGCAAGCGGGCGGCGCGTTCTCTGCGGACCCTGGAGTCCGGCCTGGGAATGTCCGCGCAGGATACGGCCATGCACGTGGTGCGCTTCGAGGAGCAAAGGCTGCGTTTGAAGAACTCTCCGCTGGATTGGGACGGACTCGCGGAGCGCGCCGGCGATTCCTAGACAGCGCGCTTTGCGCGCGCGAAGGTGTATAATCCCAAGAAGTCATCCAATAACCTCGTTGCATGACGAAATCGCAGATTTCAGTGCGAGACAAGGGAGAGGAGTCCCGGTGGGACTCCGAACGACCGCGCAGCGGGCTGGGGTCGATGAGCGAGGAATAGCACCGCTATTTGAGCGAAGAGGGACGCAGTCGCAGCCTGAAAACTGCGATTGCAGTTGCAACGAGGTTGTTGGAGGACTTCTAGGAACGCGCGAAGGGAGAATCTTCATGAAAAGAATCTGCACGGCGAAGGAGGCGGTCCAGGACGTCCGCGACGGAGCCTCCATCATGGTCGGGGGCTTCATGTGCTGCGGAGGGCCCTCGGGCCTGATGGATGCTCTGCTCGAAAAGGGCGTCAAGGACTTGACCCTCATCTGCAACGACGCGGGCCTTCCGGACAAGGGCATCGGCAAGCTCGTGGTCGCGGGCCGGGTCAAGCATCTCATCGCTTCCCATATCGGGCTCAATCCCGCGGCCGGACAGAAGATGCACTCCGGCGAGATGAAAGTCGAGCTCGTGCCGCAGGGAACCTTGGCCGAGCGCATCCGCGCCGCCGGCGCGGGCTTGGGCGGCGTGCTCACGCCCACGGGCCTGGGCACCGAGGTGGAGAAGGGCAAGCGCATCGTGGAGGTGGACGGCAAGCAATTCCTCCTGGAGACGCCCTTGCGCGCGGATTTCGCCATGCTTTCGGCCAACGAGGCCGACCGCTACGGCAACGCCTATGTGGCCAAGTCCGCGAGGAACTTCAATCCGATCATGGCCATGGCCTCCGACCGCGTGATCGTGGAAGCCGCCCGCGTCGTCGAGCCCGGACAAATCGATCCGGATCGCGTGAATATCCCGTGCGTCTTCGTCACGGACGTCGTTCGGGGAGGCCGGCATGGCTGAGGACAAGCGCGTACGCATCGCTCGGCGCATCGCCCGGGAGCTTCCGGACAACTCCTTGGTCAATCTGGGCATCGGCATGCCGACTTTGGTGGCCGACTATCTTCCCAAGGATAAGACCATCCTCCTGCACTCCGAGAACGGGTTCATCGGCCTGGGCCCTCAGCCGGAGGCGGGCAAGGAGGACCTGGACTTGGTCAACGCGGGCGGCAAGCCCGTGACCATGATCCCGGGCGGCTGCTACTTCGATTCGGCCATGTCCTTCGCGATCATCCGGGGCGGGCACTTGGACGTCACGGTGCTGGGCGCCTTGGAGGTCGACGAAGAGGGCAATCTCGCCAACTACATGATCCCGGGCAAGATGGTGCCGGGCATGGGCGGGGCCATGGACTTGGTGGTGGGGGCCAAGAAGGTCATCATCTCCATGGAGCACGTCAACAAGAACGGCGCCTCCAAGATCCTGCCCAAGTGCACGCTGCCGCTGACCGCGCGCAAGGAAGTGGATCTCATCGTGACCGAGCTGGCCGTCATCCGCGTCACGCCCCAAGGCCTGGTCCTTGAGGAAGTGGCCGAGGATTCCAGCGTGGAAGAAGTCGTGAGCAAGACCGCCGCGAAACTTAAGATGGCTCCCCAAATAGGGCGCTTTTGAATAGGCCCCCGCACGGCATTGGCGGGGGTTTTCGGGGGAGAAAGGGGCGTTGTTTATAGAGGATAATATATGGAAAAAATAGTCATCACCTGTGCGGTCACGGGAGCGGAGACCACTCGCAAGCACAATCCCAATCTGCCGGTCACGCCGGAGCAGATCGCGGACTCGGCTCACGAGGCGTACTTGGCCGGAGCCTCCATCGTGCACCTGCACGTGCGCGACGAGCAGGAGAAGCCCACGCAGGACGTGAAGGTCTTCAAGAAGGCCATGGAGCTCATCCGCAAGAAGTGCGATCTGGTCATCGAGGTCACCACCGGCGGGGCCGTGGGCATGACGCCTCAGGAACGCCTTCAGCCCGTGACCCTGGACCCGGAGATGGCCTCGCTCGACTGCGGGACCGTGAACTTCGGCGACGAGCATATCGTCAACACCCTGCCCATCATGCGCGAGTTCGCCTCGCAGATGAAGGCGCGCCGCGTGCGGCCCACCCTGGAATGCTTCGACCTCTCGCACGTCTACGGCAGCCATGTTCTCATTAAGGAAGGGCTCGTGGAACCGCCTTACCACTACGGTTTCGTGCTCAATGTCCCCGGCGGGGTGAAGTACGAGCCCGAGGTCCTCGATTTCTTCGTGCGCCGCGTGCCCGCGGGAAGCTTCTGGACCGTTATGGGCATCGGCGGGAAGGCCTCGCTCATGTCTATCTACGGCGCCGTGGCCATGGGCGGCTTCATCCGCGTGGGCATGGAGGACAACGTCTATTTCTCCAAGGGCGTGCTGGCCAAGAGCAACGCCCAGCTTGTGGAACGCGCGGTGCGCATCGCCAAGGAATCCGGCCTGGAGATCGCCAAGCCCGGCGACGTGCGCAAGCTTCTGCAGCTGAGGGGATAAGATGAAGACCACGCTTGCCAAGAAGGGGAATCCGTTCGGGACGCACCGCGTGCTCGAGCCCAAAGGGGTCCTGCCCCAGCCGGCCAAGAGGGTCGACAACTCCATGGACGTCCTCTACGACAACGAGATCCTCGCGGACGTGGACACGCTCAACGTGGATTCCGCGAGCTTCACGCAGATCAAGCAGGAAGCCCAGGGCGACGAGAAGCGCATCCGGGAGATCATCCTGCGCATCGTCTCCGAGCGCGGCAAGCTCCAGAATCCCGTGACCGGCTCCGGCGGCATGTTCATGGGAACAGTCTCCCGCGTGGGAGCGGCCCTGGCCGGCAAGTGTCCTTTGCGCAAAGGGGACCGTATCGCGAGCCTGGTCTCGCTTTCGCTCACGCCGCTTCGCATCGACGAGATCCTGGAGGTCAAGAAGGACGTGGACCAGGTCCGCGTGCGCGGACAGGCCGTGCTCTTCGAGAGCGGCATCTACGCCAAGCTGCCCCAGGACATCCCGGCCTCGCTGGCCCTGGCCGTGCTCGACGTTTGCGGCGCGGCCCCGCAGATCGCGCGCTTCGCCAAGCTCGGGGACACCGTGGTCCTCATCGGCGCCGGCGGCAAGAGCGGGCTTCTGTGCGCCTACGAGGCGCGAAAGCGCGTGGGCGTGACCGGGACGGTCATCGGCATCGAATATTCCGAGGCCGGTTTGGAGCGCCTCAAGAAGCTGGGCTTCTGCGACGAGGTCTTCAAGCTCGACGCGACGGATGCGGCTGCCTGCTACGAGAAGATCCATGCGGCGACCGCCGGGCGTCTGGCCGACTTGGTCGTCAACTGCGTCAACATCCCGAACACGGAGATGGCCTCCATCCTCATGTGCCGCGAGCGCGGGGTGGTCTATTTCTTCAGCATGTCGACCTCGTTCACCAAGGCGACGCTCGGCGCCGAGGGCGTGGGCAAGGACGTGGACATGATCATGGGCAACGGCTATGCCCAGGGCCATGCCCAGATCACGCTCAATATCCTTCGCGAGTCCAAGGCCATCCGGGAGCTCTATGAAAAACTCTATGCGTAAGCCGAAGCCCGTGCGCGCCGCGAAGACCCAGCCTTGCGGTTGTTCCTGCGGGGGCGCTGATCCCTGCACAGAGGCCGCGCCGGTCTCCAGCGCTTACGCTTGCGTGGACCGTCGGAGAATCGCCGCTTTCAAGGACGTTTCCGAGAAGGACTGGAACGATTGGCGCTGGCAGCTGCGCAACGGCATCAAGACCGTGGAGGCCCTGCGCAAGGTCGCCAAGCTCGACGCCGATGAGACGGCCGAGGTAAGCCGCTGTCTTGAGAAGTTCCGCATGGCCATCACGCCCTACTACGCGGCGCTCATGGACTCGGCGGACAAGAAGTGCCCGGTGCGCATGCTGGCGGTCCCGAGCCTGGCCGAGCTTAAGGACGACCTTTCGGACTTGGACGACCCCCTGCACGAGGACGTGGATTCTCCCGTGCCCGGGCTCACGCACCGCTATCCGGACCGCGTGCTCCTGCTGGTCACCAACATCTGCTCCATGAACTGCCGCCACTGCACGCGGCGCAGGCTGGTGGGCTTCGAAGATGTCCACCTGGCCAAGGAGAACGTGAAGGCCGCTTTGGAGTACATCCGCAAGACCAAGACCGTGCGCGACGTGCTCATCTCCGGCGGGGACCCCTTCGTGCTCTCAGAGGACGCGCTCGAATGGGTGCTCAAGGGCCTGCGCGAGATCCCGCACGTGGAGATCGTGCGCATCGGCACGCGCACGCCCGTGGTCCTGCCCATGCGCATCACGCCGGAGCTCACGGCCATGCTGCGCAAGTACCATCCGATCTACGTCAACACGCACTTCAACCATCCCAAGGAAGTGACCGCCCAGGCGCAGGAGGCCTGCGCCCGATTGTCGGATGCGGGCATCCCGTTGGGCAACCAGTCCGTCCTGCTCAAGGGCGTCAACGACTGCCCGGCCGTGATGCGGCGACTGGTGCACGACCTGCTCAAGATCCGGGTCAAGCCCTACTACATCTACCAGTGCGACCTCTCCCGGGGCATCAGCCACTTCAGGACCTCGATCGCCAAAGGCATCGAGATCATGGAGAACCTGCGCGGCCACACCACGGGCATGGCGGTCCCGACCTTCGTAGTCGACGCGCCCGGCGGCGGCGGCAAGATCCCGCTCATGCCCAACTACCTCGTCTCGCAGTCGGACCGCCGCCTGGTCCTGCGCAACTACGAGGGCGTGCTCACGACCTACACCCAGCCCGAGCGGGCTTACTCCGAGGACTGCGGCTGCGAGTACTGCAAGGACGTCCGCTACCGCCCCTCCGAGGGAGTGGCGAGCCTTTTGGCCGGAGAGAAGCTCTCCTTGGAGCCGCAGGGCTTGGCCCGGCGTCAAAGGCATTCTTAGCCTCCGACGGCCTTTCTGATGCGCTCCAGACGCCTAAGATCCCTCCATCCCGCGTGGCTGTTCGCGGGAAGTCTGTTCGCGACAGCCGTCCTTCTGTTTTCCGCGGAATGCGCTTTCCGGAAGATCTTTCCCTCTCCAAACGGCGAGGTGGAGGATTATGCCCGGTATGTCTCGGAGTCCTTGGGCCCGTTTTTCCGGCTCGATATGCGCGGCGGCCGCGCGACCCTTCGGCAGGTCCCGCGGCACCCGATGTTTCCGGAGAGCCAGACGCTCTTTTTGGAAAAGACGCCGGGCCGGCTTCGAGTCGTGGTGCTCGGAGAGTCCAGCGCCTTCCTCCTTGCGCAGAGCTTGTCTGCGCGCGTGAAAAGAAATGGGCTGGATGCGCGCGTGGAGATCGTGAACATGACGGCCGGGGGCGCGGGCATGGAGCACGTCCTGCGCAGGTTCCACGAGGCAGCGGAACTTTCTCCGGACGCGATCGTGGTGCTCTTCGGGCATAACCTTTTCTACCGCCATCCGATAGCGCTTGCAGAGCCCGCGGCGCTGCGTCCAGCCCTGCGCCTGCTCAAGCGCAGCCGGCTTTTCCTATGGATATGCGGAAGGATGTTTGGAGTCAACCTCCTTCATGCGGAAGATTTCCATGTTCCAGGCCGCTGGAAGGCGTATCGAGCGGTCCTGTCCGGCATGGCTGAGGCGAGCCGCAGGCGCGGAATACAGCTTGTTCTTTGCACCGTTCCCGGGAATCTTCGGGTTCCGCCGCAGGCATCTCTGCAGCAGCCGCCTCCCGGCGGTTGTCTGGAAGCGAAGTTCCTCTATTGGTCCGGCCGCGAGGAAGAAGGCATGCGCATGGCCGAGGCGCGCTTGTCCGGCGCCATGTTCTCCTGGGGAGATTTCCAATTGGGGGAATGGCTCTGCCGGGCCGGTCGCTACGGCGAGGCGCGCAAGTCCCTGCAAAAAGCCTTGGACAACGACATCCGCCGCTGGCGGGCTTCCACCGCGGTCAATGCCCTGATTCGGGATGTCGTCCGCGAGAAAGGGCTGCGGCTGCTGGATTTCGAGAGGATGTTCGCGCTTGGCGCTCCCCACGGCATCCCGGGCTGGGAGAGCTTTCAGGATGCGCAGCATCCGTGGACGGCCGACCAGGAGGCAGGAGAGGTGCTGCGCGCTTTCCAGATAGCTTCCCGGCCGGAGCCTCGCGCTGAGCCGGGCCCGCAAGAGCGGGCCCGCGTGCTGGCGCATGTCGTGAACGATTTCTCGCTGAAGGACCGGCTTTCGCGCGCCGCGGCCCTGACCTTGGCCGAGTCCGGTCTTTTCTCTTCCGCGGCCGAGATGGAGGCCGCGATCTCAGCGCAGCAGCGCAGCCCGGAGGAGACCGGCGCGCTTTTCTCCTGTTTTTCGGAAGCGCTCTGGCGTTCCGGGCGAAAGGACGATGCGGAGCGTTTCAACGAGAAAGCGCGGCTTCTTGCGCCTATGGACGCGGAGCCCTTTCTTCAAGAAGCGCTCTTCCGGCTCTCGGCCGGACGCACGGACGAGGCCCGGTCCTGGCTTCAGAAGACCCTGGCGCTCAGCCCGAACCATCCTGAAGCCGGCTATTATCTGAAGAGGCTGTCTCTGGAGAACGAACGGCCGCGGTCAGGGCGCACAATGCAGCAGTCCAATAGCGGCGTGGAAGATTGATCCGTTGTTTTGTTGCCGGGTTCTTATAGCCGAAGGAAAAGGCTGGAGCCCGCGAGCACGGAGCCGTCGTCGAGGAGGCTCACGGTTCCGAGGGGGACTTTGGCCGCGGAGATGATGCGCGTCTTCTTCGTCTTCGCGTCGATGAAGGTGTAGGTCTTGGCCTGTCCGTGGTTGAAGGCAACGAAGGCATAGCGGCCGTCCTGGCTCATCCCGGCCTGCAGGATGCGCTCGCCGGCGGGCGTCGAGAACAGCGCGCGGCCGAAGGCATCGTAGAGCGCGGCGTTCCAGCGCCCGTTCTTTCGTTCGAAGAGAAGGACCGTGGCTCCGTCCTGGCTCACGAAGACCGGCTGGATGTTCCCCGGGAAATCGCCGCTGCTGCTGGACCAGAGAATGTTTCCGTTGGCGCTGAGATAGGCGAAGCTTCTGGCGGATGCGAGGGTCTTCTCCGTGCGCCCGGGCAGGATATGCTCGACTTTCTGCAGATGCCAGGCGAAATATCCATCCTTGGATATCCCTCCGGATACCGTGCGTCGGAACGTGTCGCCGCCCTTCTTCTCATCCCAACGTCCCAGGCCGAGCATCTGGACTTGGTCGCCTTGCGGGTCGTAGAGGGTCAAAGAGGCGGCTGTTCCGGTCCAGCGGCTCTTCATGGCCGAGTGCGCGGAGGGGGCCGATGTCAGAGCGTCGCGCAGGTCTTGGTCCACCGCGATGTCCGGGGAAGCGAACCCAGGGTTCTCGGGGATGACCGGCAGGAAAGGGGGAAGGGCTTGCTCGGCTCGGACGTGGGTCCAGGCTCCGGCCAAGAGTAATGCGGATGCGAGTCCCAAAGAACGCGCTCTTCGTCGGTCCATGCTTAGAGTATACCACGAAACCGGACTTCCGAAGACCGAGAAGCGCCGGAGGCGTCGTCGGAAATGCTAAATTGCGGGAACGGACAAGGGCATGCGAAAAAGAACGGCTTTGAACCGAAAGCGAGGCGCGAAATACAGGGACCTGCAAGTCTCGGATGTGATCGACGGCCTGCGCGGCCGCGTGATCTTCATCACGGGCTCGGCCAAGAATGCGGGCAAGACCACCTTTCTCAATTATGCCCTGAACTGCTTGAGGCCCGCGCATGGCCGCTCCCGTACGGCTTTCGGAGGCGGCGCTTCCTCGCGCTGCCGCTCGGTCGGCCCTGTCGGATTCTTGAGCGTGGGCGTCGACGGCGAGCCGGAGGACTTAGTGTTCGGCAGCCCCAAGCCGCGCGTGCGCGCCGCGGCCGGAGACCTCTTGGCTACCACGGACCGCTTGCTGGCGGCTTCGGATGCGGGCTGCGAACTGCTCCAGGTGTTTCCGGGGACAACGGCCTTGGGCCGCATGGTGCTCGCGCGCGCCTCGCGCGAGGGCTTCGTGGAGCTGGCCGGGCCGGAGAACAACAGCCGTTTGCCGGAGCTCATCGAGGCTCTGCAAAAGAAGGGCGCCAAGACCGTGCTCATCGACGGGGCCGTGGACCGCGTCACCCAGGTCTCCTCCGGTGGGGCCGCGGGCTTCGTGCTGGTCGTACGCGTCGATCCGCGAAAGCTCGGGAGCGCGCAGGACCTCCTGCGTCTTCAGTCCGCGCTTTCCCGAGTCGAGGTCCGCGGAGGTGCGCTCCCGGAGGATGGGGCCGACGTCGAGGGCGCGCTCACGCAGCAGAAGCTCTCGGCGCTTCCGGTTGCTCTCCGGGTCCTGCGACTGGAGGACCCGGGAAAGGTCTTCCTCTCTTGGCGCGAGTGGCGCGAGGCTTCTCGGACGAGGAAATTCCTTTTCAAGCAGGGTTGCGAGTTTCTGGGCTGCTGCGCGGTGCTTTTCGATGTCTCCCGAGAGGACTTCGAGCGAGGATTGGCGCCGGAGGACCTGGCCAATGTTTTTTATAATCCCTATGAGGAACCGGTATGAGCCGCGCACGAACAAAGATGTCCCGCGAACGGTCCACGGCTGAGAACGCCGTGGAAGCCGGCGTGCGGAATTTCGCGGAGCTCGACGCTTTCCTGGAGGCTCTGAAGCCGCTTTCTCCCTACGGCCGCGCGGCCAAGGCGCGCATGGGGCTTTGCTCGGACCGGGAGGCCTTGGATCAGGAATACGGCCGCATCGAGGCCTTCCTTCGCTGGAGGAAGAACCGGCGTCTGGATGCCGCCAAGGCGGAGGCCGCGCTCGGCCGCGTGCCGCTTCTGGATTTCGACCTGCGTGCGCAGGCATTGGGACCGGCGGAGCTTCTGCTGCTCAAGAGATTCCTGCTCTGCGGCCGCTCCACGCTGGCGGCTTTGCCCGAGGCTCTGCGCCGCGCCGTGGACGGCCGTTGGGAGTGCGACGGACTTGTCGGCCTCCTTTCCAAGGGAAGCGGGGAAGATGAGGAGAGCTTCCGGCTCTCGGATGTCCATCATCCGGGGCTCAAGCGGGTGCGCCGAGGGATCGGGCAGGCGGATGCCGGGCTCAAGCGCCTGCGGGAGCGGGTGTTCCTGGGCGTGCGCAAGCGCACGGGCTTGGATTTCTTCCATCGGGAGTTCGTGATCGCGGACGCACAGGAGGCTCGGCGCTTCTACGGCGATAAGACGCTTTTCATAGAACCGCACGACGGCTCGCGGGTCATCATCAAGCCCGTGCTGGGTCCGGCCGGGCTCAAGCTCGGCGCCCGGCGGGAGAAGCTCGCCTGCGAGGAGCGCCGGTTGGAGGCCGAGGTCCTGGCCGCGCTTTCCGCGGACGTGAGCGCCCAGGCTGATCGCATTGAGCGTCTCTGTCTTGCGCTTTCGCGCGCCGATCTCCTGCTGGCCAAGGCGCGCCTGGCGCAGGAACAGAGGCTGGCGCGGCCCGTCCTTCAGGAGTTCGGTTCCGCGATCCGGCTGCGCAAGGCCCGGCATGTGCCGCTCGAACTGCGCAACCGGGCTTTGGGGCTCGACTACACTCCGCTCTCCTGCGACCTGGAGAGCCGGGTGGGCGTCCTGCATGGTTCGAACATGGGCGGCAAGACCGCGGCCTTGAAGACCGCGGCCCTGCTGCAGCTGCTCGCGCAGTGCGGGCTCTTCGTTCCGGCCGAGTCCTTCGAGACCGTGCTCTTCGAGCGCATAGACTATGTCGGCGAAGGCGGGTCGGAGCCCGTGGCGGGCTTGAGCTCTTTCGGCTTGGAGCTGCACGGCCTGCGCGGCCTGATCCGGGACCGCTCGCTCCATCGGCTCGTGCTCATGGATGAGTTCGGCAAGGCCACGAGCTCGCGCGAAGGCGCGGCCCTGCTCTGTGCGACGCTCGCGCTCTTCTCCCGCAACGCCGGCTACTATGCGCTGGCCAGCACGCATCTCTCGGGCCTGAGCCTGCCTCCCGGGGGCGCGGCCTACCGGATGCTCGGGTTCGATGAGAAGGCTTTCATGAAATCCGTGGGCGCGCCGGCTTGCTGCGGGAAATCGTGCGAAGCGGCTGAGGCGGACGATCGTTCCTCGGAGAGGGTCCTGCCCGAGGCGCTCCGGCGCATCCACCGCTTCATGCGCTACGAGCTCATCGCCGACGACGCGCAGGTCCGTTCCAGCGACGCGCTCAAGGTCGCGCGCGTGCTCGGCTTGGACGCCGACGTCGTGGACGCGGCGGAACGCTTTCTTGAGAGCAAGACGGAGTTCAATCCAGCCGATCCAGGTAAACCATGAAGGATAAACACACACCGAAGACAGCGGGCAAGGTCGTCTACAAGCTCGGCTTGTCCAAGCCGCTCATCGCGGTTGCGCGGCGCAGGGCCGCGGCCATCGCGGGGCCGGTGCAGGATTTCATCGCGGGGCATACCACCGTCGCCGTCGAGCGCGCGACGCTGCGCCTCTTGGGCGCCGACGGCGCGAACGCCGACGGAGTCCCCGTTCCCAATCTCATCGCGCAGTCCCTGCGCGAGCGCATCGGCTCGGGCCTGTCCCAGCATTATCTCAGCGCCTTGCTCCGCGAGGGGAAGACCCCTGCCCAGCTTAATGAGGCCGTGGCCGCGGGCTACGACCTCTCCAAGGTCCCTCTCGCCGACAAGAAGAGCCTGCAGGTCAAGGCGCGCGAGCTCGCCGGCTGGATGTCCAAGCGCATCCGCGCCAATGTCGCGCACCGCGATTCCAAGCTCAAGGCCTTCGCGGCCAACGTCAAGAGCCCCATGCTCTACGTGATCGTGGCCACGGGCAACATCTACGAGGACGTCAAGCAGGCGCAGGCCGCGGCGCTCCAGGGCGCCGATATCGTGGCCGTTATCCGCACCACGGCGCAGAGCCTGCTCGACTACGTGCCTTACGGCGCCACCACGCAGGGCTTCGGCGGCACCTACGCCACGCAGGAGAATTTCCGCATCATGCGCGCGGCGCTCGACGAAGTGGCCGAGAAGGAGAAGCGCTACATCCGCCTGGTCAACTACTGCTCGGGGCTCTGCATGCCCGAGATCGCGGCCATGGGCGCCTTGGAGCGCCTGGACATGATGCTCAACGACTCCATGTACGGGATCCTCTTTCGCGACATCAACATGTACCGCACCTTCGTGGACCAGAACTTCTCGCGCATGATCAACGCGGCCGCGGACATCATCATCAACACCGGCGAGGACAACTACCTGACCACCTCCGACGCGGTGGAGAACGCCGACACGGTGCTGGCCTCGCAGTTCATCAATGAGCGCTTCGCGCTGCAGGCCGGCATGCCCAAGCGGCTCATGGGCCTGGGCCACGCCTTCGAGATGGACCCGGAGCTCAAGAACGGCTTCCTCCTGGAGCTTGCGCAGGCGCAGATGGCGCGCGAGATCTTTCCGGAGCATCCCTTGAAGTACATGCCGCCGACCAAGTTCATGACCGGCGACGTGTTCAAGGGCTTGGCCATGAACACGCTCTTCAACTTCGCCTCCAAGGCCACGGGCCAGGGCATCCATCTCTTGGGCATGCTCACCGAGGCCATCCACACGCCCTACTTGCAGGACCGCTACCTGGCCATCCAGAACGCGCGCTACGTCATGAACAGCATGGCCGACTTCGCCGACGAGGTGGAGTTCAAGAAGAACGGGCTCATCGTGCGCCGCGCCCGCCAGGTCCTCTCCGAGGCCGCGGATCTGCTCGGGCAGGTCGAGAAGCTCGGCCTCTTCGGGGCCATCGAGCAGGGGCTCTTCGCCGAGGTCAAACGGCCCAAGAACGGCGGCAAGGGCTTCGACGGCGTCGCGGAGAAGTCCCCGGACTACTGGAACCCTGTCGAGGACTTGCTTAAGAAACAGCTTGGGATACGCGGATGATTCACCCTCTTCTCCGCTGCGCCAAGGTTGTGTGTCGGGAGATAAGGAAGGATTCTATATGATGGTGAAACCTTACGGGGATACGTTGGATGACGGGGCGGTGCAGCTCTCCTTTTCTTTGCCCGTGCCTTTCAGCGGCAAGGCCAAGGAGGCCGCGCGCCAGCTGGTTATCAAGATGGGTTTCGCGCACTGCGACATCGTGCACGCCGCGCCGCTCTCGGAGACCTTCACCTTCTTCACGGCCTATGCCAAGACCGCGGCGGCCGTGGACTTCGACCGCGTCGAATACGTGGAGGCCTTGGCCGACAAGAGCCTCTCCATGGACGAGGTCAACGCGTTCATCAAGAAGAACTTCAAGCGCAAGCTCGTGGTCGTGGGCGCGTGCACGGGCTTTGACGCGCACACCGTGGGCATCGACGCGATCATGAACATGAAGGGCTACAACCACCACTTCGGCTTGGAACGCTATCCCATGATCGAGGCCTTCAACCTGGGCGCGCAGGTGCCCAACGAGGCCCTGCTCGCGCGGGCCAAGGAGCTCAAGGCCGACGCGGTGCTCGTGAGCCAAGTGGTCACGCAGAAGGACACCCACGTAGGCAACCTCACGAACCTCGTCGAACTGGCCGAGGCCGAGGGCTTGCGCGAGGACCTTCTCCTGATCGTGGGCGGTCCTCGCATCGGCAACAAGCTCGCCCGGGAGCTGGGATTTGACGCCGGCTTCGGCCCCGGCACGTATGCCGAGGACGTGGCCACCTTCATCGTCAAGAAGCTCGAAGAGCGCCGCTCCCGCTGAAGCCGCGCGGCGCCTTCAGCGGTGTGTCCGTCAGTAGAAGTCGGACGATTGCCTGATAAAATACAGGCATGGACTTGATTACTTCCCGTCGAATCGAACGGGCCGACTGCCGAGCGTTTCGATTTCAGCGCCGAGCTGCGGCGAAACGGCCGGGACTTGCTTCGGCGCCGGCTGCGCAAGATCGGAGAGCAATTTCAGGATGGGTTCTGCGGCATCCAGATCTGTTAGTGCCAACGTCGGATCTTCTTTGTGTGCGAAGGATTGCTCCACGCGAAGAGGGATTGAGCGCGACCATTTACGCAGTCGGGCTTCAACGCCCGGGACATGAACATATCCGATGCTGACGACAAGATTGCGTCCGGAGAGTCCGGCTTGGCAATAGATATCCGCGATGTTGTCGCTGAAATCTCTGTTGCGCACATTTATCAAGATTTTGAAGTTTGATTCCAAGACGAGCCAAGCCTTATTCCCTGTTAGAATCTGTCCTTTCGAGAGGTATTGCAGCTCTTCGGAAAGGCCCATAGCCAGCAAGAATTTCTCATTGATCAGAGCGACATAGGCATCGTGATAGCGGATCGCCACTTGCTTGAAGGCTTGAACATGAAATGGGAGGGCATTTTTTCCGCCGAAATATCGGTCGATACAATTGTCTGTCGACAGATTCTGCGAAGACTCGGATATTGAATTCAAAATGTGCGCAACGGATTTGAGCTTTTCGTCGCCTTCAAAGGACGCGACAGCACTTTCCCATGCGCGCTGCGCATAAGGATTCCCTCGCGTTGAATAGGACATAACCAGTAAAGATCTCAACCACAAGCGGGACATCTCCTCCGGGAACATATCGACATCTTCATGCACTACTGTTTCCTCGAGCATCTTTTCGAAGACAGTTAATCCGTAGGCTAACGGAGGATCGATGGGATATAGGTCAACCTTCTGCTGGGGATCGAGGTTGAATTCTTTAACGGCTTGGGTCTTATCCCAGGGATAGAATCCTTGGTCCAATCCAGACTCCAGAGCGGTATAGAACTCGTCTTTTGCGCTGCGGCGGGCCATTTCTTGTTTGATCAATTTCGAGCTGGCGCAGTCGTGGCACTCGCCGATGAGCAGCAGGGTCGGCCGCGCGGGAAGCTTTCCCGGATCGCAATGGCTGCGTCCGGAGTCCTTGACTGCTGCATGCCAATCCCAAGCGCGGCCCTGAGCAGTCCACGCCAGGGTCGCGATGCAGAGAAAGGTCAGTCGCAGTGTCCGCATATATCATGATTATGGAAGAGGATCGTTCTTAGTAGGAGGGTCATTCGGCATGTTTGCTCTGGGCCTTTTGGCCTGCCGGCATCTCTGGGTAGGTCCTGCGAAGCCTCGGCCAGCCTGCGGCCGATGGATTTTATTCAGGGAGTTCCACGACATCTATTCTGTTTGTCAGGCCTCTCGGATACGGAAGGGAGCTTCGGATGATCGCACGGATGAAGAGGCATGGAAAATATTTGCTATACGGTGTTATACACTCTATACTATTGAGGTGAGAAAAAAGAACTTGGGCCGAAGCGATCGGGCGCTGCGGCGCTATTACGATGAGACGTCCTCGCTGGACGCGGGAGGACGGATCAAGTCCGTGGACGCGTCGTTTCCGAGGCCGCGCCGATTGGTCGCCCTGCGCCTCGATGAGGACGCGCTGGCCGCTATCCGCCGCCTCGCCGCGGCAAAGGGATTGAACTTCTCCACCCTCATGCGGATGTGGATCATCGAGAGGCTTCGCTCCGAGACGCGCTTTCGCTGAAGCGGCGGATCAAGGATTCTTTTCGAATCGAGAGACCTTCTCCAGCACGATGGAGCGGATCTCTAAAGGAAGGTTCTGCGAGGCCTCGGCCAGCCTGTGGGTGATAGTTTCTGCATCGAAAAAACCATCCTGCACCAGGATCGGAGATGCTTTCGATGATCCCCCGGGGAAATCCCCGGTGTCTATGCCGTCGTGGGAATAGCCCTTGCCTTTGATCCAGGTCAGGGCGCGGGGGGCGGCTTCTCGGTCATAGCAGAGCTGGAAGCCGTAGATCGAGCCGTCCGGCTCGAACCACACGATAAGATCGAAGAATTCGTCCGAGAACCAGCGGCGCGGCGGATCGTCGCGCTTCTGATGGACGTCCATGGCTTCGCGCAACATGGCTAAGATTTTACATATCTTCCGGAAGGATTCAGCGGAGGGAAGGCTGGAAAGTCTCCGCCTGCTCCGTCAGAAGCGAGCGCGCACGCTCGGCATCATAGGCGACGTTCGAGAGCGGGACATCGAGCTTCTCGCGCGGGGCGCTCACGCGCAAAAACGAGGAGCCCTCGGGCGCCAAGACCTCGACGAGATTAGGATTGGCTCCTGTTTTTCCGCGGGAAGAAAGAAGATTGATGGTTCGCACCCGCCGCGCCGGGACATCCTTCTCGAGGATCTTGACTCCTTTGGGAAGGAGGTCCGCATCCTCCGCGGGGACGAAAAGCTCCATGAGCTCGCCTTCCTTGAGCTTCCCGAAACGGCCCGAACCTTGGGCGATGCTCAATCGGTCGTCGTTGACGAAAGCGAGGCCCGGCCGCTGGATCTTGGAAAGATCCAGGATCTCCCCGGCATCCTGCCGAGCGAGCAGTCCCTCATAGTCCGGACCGGCCAAGGGCGCGGCGATCAAGACCATTGCCGCGGGAGCAGGCAGGAGCAGGGACGCGGGAGCCGCTGCCTGCTGCGCCAAGGCAGCACCCGGCAATAGAAGTCCCAAGAAAACGAATAGAATCATAGCCGCTAATACAGTATCGCACGAGTACCCTGGGAACGCTTGGGCCGACGGGCCCGCCGGATAAAGGCAAAGGGCCTATCGACGGCCTAGGCCTTTTGCAGAACAAACAGCCTTTGCGCGCAGATGAGAGAGCGGGCGGGCTGAAGGTCCGGAAAATTCGGCGAGATTCAGCATATACTATCGGGATGAAGCGCATCCTGGCCGTCGCCATAGCCGCGACGATCGCCGACGCCTCCTTTCCCGCGCATGTCCGGGCGCAGTCTCTCGTGGAGCCGGGCGGCGCCGTCCTGCCCGTGAAGCTCAACGCCGCTTTCCCGCTCGGGACCCCTCTCTTCGATAAGACCGTCCAGCAGCTCGACGGGACGGCGCCGCTGTTTCCCGCGAAGCCGACGGTCCTTGCCGAGCCGAACCAGGGCTTCGTCTCCCAGACTCCGAACAGCTTGGACGCGTCCGATCTTCTGCCTGCACGCCGGTCTTCTTCCATTGCCGAGCCGTCCGTTCACGCACGGACGGCTATCCGCGCGGTCGCGCCCGCCCGTGCCAAGACGACCGTCACAGAACTGGAGAGCACAGACCATCCCCTTGGAGTTGTTGCAGAGCCCGGCGGCTTGCCCAGCCTGGAACGGCTGGATGGCCGGCGGCAATATCCCGTGCGCGGACAGGCAGAGGCTTTGGCGGAACTTCAAACAGCGGCTGTTGGCGCGGCGCAGAGCCTGTTCGACGGGAGCGCCCAGGCCGAGCCCGAGGAGATCGTGCTTGTCGGCCCGGAGTTGTCCCATCCGCCGTTCATTGAGGTCGGCACGCCCATCCATGCGGCTGTCCGCCAAGGAGCGGAGCTGCTCCAAATAGAGGGCCGATTCATCCTCTTTGAGGGAAGCCGTTATCATTTGTTAGTCGATGGGGAAGATCGGGTGTATTCGTCGGCACCCGGCGGGCCGGGCGCTGAGAGCATCATCGAGCGGCTGTCCGTGAGTCCGACGAGCCTTCCTCGATCGGTTCCGTCCGCCGTGATGAGGGACTTCCTGGCCGTCCGGACAGCGTTGGCAAGCAAGCCGGGGACTTTGCAGCGCCAAGAAGGCCGGCAGGCATTGCTGGCGCATGTCGGAGCCATTGGGGGAAAGGTCCTTCCCCTATCCGCATCGGGCGGATCCGCCGCAGGGGGGGCGGCCGATGGGGAGCAAGTCCTGTCGGTAGCGCCGGAGGGGGACTCATGGCTCGGGAAGATCTCCGGGATCGTTTCTAAAAAAAACGGGGTGATGCGGATAGACTTCTCGCAGAGGGATTTGGGAGATGTCACGCCCCCGGGAAGCGCTCCGCCGAGAGTCTTGTCCCTCAATCCTTTGAGCGTTTTCGGCGCGGCCTATCCGCGGCTTCATCCGGATGCGATCGCCACTGCGTGGCATGAACTCAAGCATCTGTCCCGGCCCGGCGATGATCTTGTCAATGTTTTTTCCGACAGACTATTGGCGGCGGGAAGCCGCTATGGCGGCATATTCTGGCGTTCCGAGATGTCGGCATGGCAGATAACGGTCGCGGCCATGCTCAAGGAGTTCTTTGCCGCTGATAGGAGCGAAGATCCGGCCTGGATGCACCGCGTTCGTCATGCCGGCATCAGCGCTCTTTCCGTCCTCATCGAGCTTGCGCAGCAGATCGAGCTGATCTATTCCAGAGCCTACGAGGAATCGGCCGACGGACGCTTGCACGCAAACGCGTCCGGCGGCACATTGGATCTTGTCGGGAACGGCTACAGCGTCTCCCTGCGGGGGGAAGGACCCTTCTCCGTGGAAGAGCTGCAGGCCCACCTCCTGCAGACGGTGCGCCGCGCGCGGGTCGTCGGCGTGCGCGGCGAGTTGAAACAGGCTTTGCTAAGACAGCAAGCGCCGCGGATCCTTTGGGAGATGCTTCGGCACGCGACTCCGGGCCGCTTGAGTGTCCTGCTCAAGGACGCGTCCCTGGAAGACGAGAGCTTCATGGGTATCCCTCCGACGTCCATCATGGGGCTTCGGCTCCTGGCGGAGATATTCCACTGCGATGACCGTGATCCGCAGGGTCCGCTCGCGCTCGCGCAGGGCGGAACGATAGACTACTTCAGCCGTTTGACAGGGCGAGGGGTCAGGATCGACCGCTCGACCGGCCGGATCCAAAAGTTCATCTCGCTTCCGGAATCTGAACGCAAGAACATGCGGAAGGACGCTTTGCTTGGATATGTCCATGGAAAACCCCTGCATATCGCGGATTATGACCGGGTCGCCAGGACCCGCATAGAACGAATCCTGTTCACTTATGACTCCTCTGAAGCTTTCCGAAAGCTTATCGTGAGCATCCCCGGCGATAGGCTGCGCGCAGTACTTGCCGGAAGCATCGCCCGGGAAGAGGCCTTCCAGCCGATCATCCCTTCCGAATCACATGCGCTCGCTCTGCTGGAACACATTTTCCGTAACGCTCATCCTGTTCACGATGACGGCTTGACGTGCGCGGTGCGCATCGAACATGCCGACGGCGTGGAGTACCGCAACCGCATGACGGGGGTGGGAGTCCTTCTCACGCCGGGCATGGACGATATCGTCGCTTTTGTCTGGCGGCGCCCTGTCGCGCCGGTGCATGATCTTCGGCGCACCCGTTGGCACATGCAGCCGGAGAGTTTGCGGATACCTGACTGACACCCTGGATCGCGCGGTTGACCGCGTTGATCGAGAGCCTGGCCAGATAAGGGTGCGCTGAAAATTGTGCGCACCTTCTCCTGTCATTCCGGCGAAAGCCGGAATCCAGGGAAACATCCAACTCCTGGGCCCCGGCTTTCGTCGGTGCGACGAGGAGCGGAATATCTCCCCACTTTCCCACCCGCTTCCATTCAGCACACCCCCGACACTGTGCGGCCGAAAACTCGCTCCCGGCATGATATCATAGCGAGACGGTGTGCTCGATGACGGGAATCTCCCAGGCAGGTAGTGATGATATGAATGATGCTTCCAGCGGTTTTAACGACGAGACTTCCTCCGAGGAAGATTTTTCCAAGCTGCTCGGCGAATCCCTGGCGGAGGCCGAGAAGACTTTCGACGTGGGCGACCGCGTGCGCGCGCAGATCCTGACGCTCGGCGGCGAGGATGCCATCGTCGCGCTCGGCCCCGGCAAGGAGGGGGTCGTGGCGTCCGGCGAGCTCTCCGGCCGCAAGGCCGGAGAGAGCGTGGACCTGTTCGTGACCTCGGTCCGGCCCTTTGAGATCCGCCTTTCGGTTCATCCGACCGACAAGAACATCGCCCAGGACCTCCGGGAGGCCTTCGAGACCCGCCGTCCCGTCGAGGGCCGCGTCGCCGAGGTCTGCAAGGGCGGCGTGCGCGTGAGCGTCCGAGGAAAGAGCGCGTTCTGCCCGATCAGCCAGCTCGACTTAAAGCGCGTCGAGACCGGCGCCGAATTTATTGGGAAGACGCTCGCCTTCCGCATCACGGAGTGGGGCGAGGAGGGCCGAAACGTCGTGCTCTCGCGCCGCAAACTGCTCGAAGAGGAGCGGGGCAACTCGATCGCCGAGTTCTTCGAGCGAAACCCCGAGGGCTCGGTCGTGATGGGGACGGTCTCGCGCCTGGAGAAGTTCGGCGCGTTCATCGAGTTGCTGCCCGGCGTGGAGGGGCTCGCCCATATCTCGGAGCTCGCCTGGTCGCGCGTCGAGTCGCCCGCGGACCTGCTGAGCGTCGGCCAGGCCGTCGCCGCGAAGATTCTCGGACGCGAGACCGTGGAGGGTCGCCTCAAGATATCTCTCTCGCTCAAGCAGGCGACGCAGGCGCCCGCGGCCGCCCCGGCCGCCGTTGTCGTCGATCCCTGGGCGAAGTACGCCGCCGGGCAAGTCCTGGAAGGCAAGATCACGCGCAAGGAGCCCTACGGCCTGTTCATCCAGCTCGAGCCCGGCGTCGTCGGCCTCCTCCACCAGTCGAAGACCCTCGACCATCCCGAGTTCCACCTGGAGCGCCAGAAGGTCGGCGACGCGATCTCCGTGGAGATCGCCGAGGTCAAGCTCGCCGAGCGCCGCATCTCCCTGCAGCCGCCGCGCGACCCGGACGCCGATGAGTGGCGGAGCCGCCAGCAGGCAGAGGAGCCCTCTATGGGGACCTTTGCCGAGGGCCTGCGCGCGGCGCTCAAGAATAAGCAGGGCTAGCCGCCGACGACGCGGAAGATTCCCGCTGAGAGCGCCGCGCATGGTATCATGGCACCATGAACCGATTATTCTTCGCCCTGCTCCTCATCGGCGCGGGCATCTGGTGGATGCAGCAGCGCTCATCGCCGGGGCGTCTTGAGGGGAAAGAAGGGCTCCAGGCCGCGCTCGCTCGCGCCCAAAGCGAGGACAAGCGCGTCCTCGTGGTGGTCTCCGCGGAGAGCTGCATATGGTGCGAACGATTCGCGCATGCGGTGGAGGCCGATCCCGAGATAAAGGCCATCGTGGAAAAGAGTTTTCTCACCGTGCGCCTGGATCATCGCGCGGATGCGGGGCTGCTCACGGGCTATCCGCCCATCGATGGGACGCCGCACCTTTTCGTCTTGGCCAAGGAGGGGACCCTGGCCTGTTCCCAGGCGACTGAGCCGCTGGAGTCCGGGAAATCCTACGATCGCGAGAAGCTGCTGTCTTTCTTCAAGACCTGGGCCCGATAATAAGACGCGTGAGGGCCGTCTGACGTCTGCAAGGGTCAAGACTTCTTTATAATGAAGGGAGAGGTTTTCCGATCAGGTGACGATAACGGGCCTTCTTACAGATAATCTTCAGCCCAAGCAAGTTCGCGCGCCCTCGGGAGCGTTCGCAAGAATGAGAGCCGTCTGCCCTTCATTCCACCGCGAGTGGATTGTGCCTCGCTTATCTCACGGCTATTATTAGGATGTTATGAGCTTCTCCTGGAATGCGTTCAGCCCCATCTTGATTTCGATCGACATCGTCGCTCTTTTCTTTGCTGGGGGGTGTCTCGTATGGCGCTTCAAGCGGGTTGGTGGTTTGCCTGCGCAACCGGTCTGGGTTACCCTTAAAACATTCAGAGAAGCTTTCCTCCTTTCCGTCATCCCATGGATGATGGGAGTCCTGATCCTCTCAAAACATGGGATCCTCGGGCTGGCATTGCTGTCCAGGGTATTATGGACCCTGGCGACCGTCGGCGTGCCGCTGACGGCCCTGGCCCTGCTATTTAGATGGCGCAAATCATGGTTGTGGTTGTTGGTGCTGGTTCCCTTGGCATTCAAGTATTACGGAGAGGTCTGGGAGCCCGGGAACCTCGAGGTCGAAAGGATGCGTATCCAGTGCGAGGGATTGCGCAATCCCGTACGCATCGTCCACCTTTCCGACCTCCAGACGGACGGCATCGGCAAGATGCAGCTTGCGGCACGTGACGCGGCGAATGATTTTGATCCGCATCTTGTGTTTTTTACGGGAGACGTGCTGAACCATCCCACACTTACGGACAGCGTCGAAGCCTATCTCAACGGTTTCCGCAGCAAGGCGGGTGCGTTCTTCGTCACTGGGAACGTCGACGGAATGCTGGATGTCCCTTCGTTCTGTTCCGCAGCGGGCCTCGAGGACTTGGGCGGCAAGGCAAGGTTGCTCGATGTCGATGGTTCGCGCATCGGCATCATGGGGCTGGACCTGTGGGATTTTGCGGACACCCGGGTTCTGGGATCCCTCGTGTCGCAGACAGCTGGGGCGGATGTTCGGCTTCTTCTGTCTCATGTTCCCGACACCCTCAAGATCGCCAATTCCTGTCCCATCGATGTCCTTTTCGCCGGCCATACCCATGGAGGGCAAGTGGCGTTGCCGTTTATGGGTCCGCTCCTCACCATGAGCAACGCACCTCGCTCAATCACCAGGGGAGGGCTGCATCAGGTCGGGAACCTGAGAGTCATCGTGAGTCGAGGGCTCGGCTGGGAGGGGCACATCGCCCCTCGCGTGCGGCTGTTCTGTAGGCCGCATCTCATTCTGATCGAACTCGTCCCGCCCCCTCGGCTGCGGTAGAGTGTCCGAGAGGGTTGCTGGATTATCTCACGCCGGAGGATGCGAAGACTCCTTATCGGAGCCGGCTTCTCGCAGGGATGAGTCGATGGCGTACCAATTCACATCGCGGGTCGCGTACATGATTGCTCCTAGGATTGCCGTCAGGAGCACGCTACCCATTAAGAGGGAGTAATCCTGTAGCTGTAGGACCACGAAAAGGTACGCATATATTCCGGCCAATTCTGCCGCGAGGATCACGGTCTTCTTCCCGCCCTTGAGGAATGTCGCGCCGTACAATACACTCATCATGGTCACGACGATTGCCGAGAACAAGTAGGCCAGCCAGAAGGGCAGAAACTCGGAAAGTGACAGGAGCATGAGGAAGAATAGACACAGGGCCAATCCGACCAGCGCATACTGCAAGGGGTGTATCTTGAGCCCGGACAAGATCTCGAAGAGGAAGAAGGCGGCGAACACGATCGAGATGAACAGAATGGCGTATTTCACTGCGCGTTCGACATTCCGGTAGGAATCCACCGGTGTGAGGAAGGATACGCCGAAAAAGGAAGGCGTCAGCGTGTTCCGATCTGGACAGCTGCCGCTACGTTCTGTGGATTGCTGCGGATAGTTCCTCCCATAGAACGATACGTCCCACTTGGCGTCAAAGCCATCGGCTGAAACCGTCCGATTGGTCGGCAGGAATGCCCCCGTAAATTTCGGGTCCTGCCAAGGGGAATGAAGGGAGACGATATTTCGTACCCCTATGGGTGCGAACGCAATCGATGCGCTTCCGTTTAGGTTCACATCGAGGGAAAAACGGGATTCGCGACTGATGCGCATATCTTTTCCGATGATGGCATAGACGCCGGAAGTGAAGTCCGGGAGCTTGCTCCCTGGAAGCAGACGGAAGTCCTTGCCGGCCAAGGAGAGCGTCATCGCTCCTTTGGCACCGCGCAGATCGGGTATTGCGAATGAGACTACGGCGTCTTCATGAAGCACATTGCTTTCATTGATCTTGAGGGCTTGCCAATCCGGTTTCGGGAAATCTCCCGAAATCTTGAGATTGCCGGAATAAACGACCGCCTCATAGATTCCGCGGTGCAATTTTTTCGGGGTCACGTTCCCGGATATCTCCAGATGCGATGGGAGGAAGTAGGCGTTCGCTACGGCGGATGTTTGTATCTCCTTATCATACACCTTGCCGTTGACTTCTACCTTTTTTGTCGTCATGTAGTAATACCGATAAGGAATGACGAGAATAGGCCCGGCGATGGTCTGCGGGGTCCCCCATGATGAAGTGATTTCAGCGATGGCTTCGTTGCGCCGAGTCATCCGTTCGCCCATAGTGGAGCGGACGAACGCGGCGGGGATCAGGAGCCCGAGGGCGACAACTCCTATGCCCAGTATTTTTATTCCGGAATAGGATATTTTTTTCGTCGGACAATGGAACTCGGAAACTTTTTGACTCACAATGTCCTCCTGCATGACGGTCCGGTGAAGCTAGCATATCGAGGATTCTGTTCGCTATGGGAATTCGGCGCTTGCAGCCGGATTTCCAAGGCGTCGTCCCATAGTCAAAAAACAGAAAACGCTGTCCAGGATGGCTGTTGCCCTCACTAAGATGTGGCGGATAATACGGCCCCATTTTATACGAAGGCACTATCGCGTCATGATATCATGCCGGGAGCAGGTTTCGGGGTTTGGACGATCCTGGAGCATGTTAACCGTCGGTGTGAATGGAAGTTATTCCTTGGGCTTGAATCGGCGAGATAAAATAGACCGGCATCCTTTAACGCAATTCGGTCACCGTAGCACGGGCATCCCACCTTCTTTTAAATCGCAAATCAGCTTCTTTGACTCTCGACTTTCGTTCATAAGCCTCGGTTCGCCTGTAACCGCTCCAGGACCGCTACGACATGGCCCTCCAGCTGTTCCACGGTTATGTTCTCAACCTGCGGCGGTGCGGACACCGGTGGCTGGTGTCCTGGGTGTCCTTCGTCGAACTTGGGCGACGTGTCCTCGACGATCGGGCTGGCATATAATAGGGACTTGACACCCATATCAATTTCGCATTATATTATTATCGGTGCCTACTCAAACGTTCGAACTGCGGGAACTCTTCCATCTGATGCTTCTGCGGCATCTTTGCACGAGACTTTCAGGCCGTTCCTATGCGGTCAAGGGCGGGATATGCCTGAGGTTCTTCCATCGGTCCGTCCGCCTCTCCGAGGATATGGACTTGGATATCGTGTCGAGCGTGCGGGTGGAAACGCTTTGCAATGCCGTTGATTCCGTTCTCACGGGACGGGCGCTTCTCGCTTCCCTGATGCCCGCGGGGATCGTGAGGCTTTCCTCGTCGAGGCCCAAGCAGACCGAGACGACTCAGCGCTGGAAGGTCGGCTTAGTCTTGGCCGGCGGGGAAAGCCTACCGACGAAGGTGGAGTTCAGCCGCCGAAAAGACAAGATCGACTATTCCGTCGGCATTCCGGATCCGGATCTTTTGCGCCGATACAGGATGCCGCCTTTCGCCGCGCAGTATTATGATGCGACGGCCATGGCGGCGCAGAAGACCGCCGCGCTGGCTTCTCCGGCGCGCAATGCCTTGAGGGACCTTTTCGATCTTCACCATCTGCTTTTCATCGTCGGCGTAAAACCGGCCGAACTGTCCAAGAGGGCGGATCCCGCGGAGATCGAAGCCGCCGCGGACAAGGTTGGGAGATTCACTTTTTTGGATTTCAAGGAACAAGTGCTGCCGTATCTGCCGGATGAGCTTATCGGCCTCCATCACGATCCCGTCGTGTTCGAGAAGCAGAAAGAAGAAGTCGAGAGAGCGCTCTTGGAGATCCTCGCATGACTTCCGCGGAGATCATCGAGCTCATCGGCAAGCACGGCCTTCGGGTTTTCACGACCGCGGATTTCTTGACGCTGACCGGGATGGCGCCGGATGCCGCGACGCATGCGCTTGGGCGGCTTGCCGCGCGGGATTTGCTCGCGAGGTTGAAGAAAGGGATATGGGTCAATAAGTTCGGCGGAGACGTCCATCCCTACGAGGCGCTTCCGTATCTTCGGGCGCCGTGGCCGGCCTACGTGTCCCTTTACAGCGCGTTGGCCGATCACGGCATCGTCGCGGAGGTTCCGCATGCGGTCTATGGGGTCTCATCGGCTTTGCCTAAGCGCTATGCGACGCTGATCGGAGAGTTCCACATCCACCATCTGCCGCCGCGGTTGATGTGGGGATATGAAGCGCGGAGTTCCGGGCGAGGCAGCTATCCCATGGCGGAACCGGAAAAAGCCTTCCTCGATCTGGCATACCTGGCGCTGACGCCGCGCTCTCCTTTGGAGCTTCCACGGAAAAGGGGGCGCAAGTGGAATCTAGACAAAGACAAGCTCCAAAGCTATGCGAAGCGGTTCGGATACAAACCCCTGAGCGCATGGCTCGATTCAGAAGGGATACTGTAAGACGCCGACAGGCCTTTCGGCCTGCCTTGATGAAGGGGGAACTCATGGTGGCAAGATCAGGGAAACAGGCGTGCAAGGGGAAAAAACCTCCGGTAAAGATCAAGGTCAACGGGCAATGGCATGAGTTCGAGCCGGGCCGCGACATCGAGCCGGCGATGACGCTTTCCTTCCTGCTGCGGGAAAAGCTCGGCTATACCGGCCTTAAAGTCGCCTGCGACGAGGGAGCCTGCGGCGCCTGCACCGTGCTCATGGACGGCAAGGCGATCTTGTCGTGCATGACGCTCGCGGCCCAGGCGCACGGACATGAGATCCTCACCATCGAAGGCCTGCGCGAGGACGATCCGCTGATCCAGGCTTTCGCCAAGCAATGCGAGCCCGGCTACGGCACGGCCTTGCAGTGCGGGTTCTGCACCCCCGGCTTCGTGATGGCCGCAAAAGGCCTGCTGCATGAGAATCCGAAACCTACGTTGGGCGAGATCAAAGAGGGCCTTTCCGGGAACATCTGCCGCTGCGGCTGCTATGCCGGCATCGCCCGCGCGGTACAGCATGCTTCGCACCTCGACTGCGTGGCGGAAGGAGAAGGCGCGGTGCATTCCCCGCGGAAGTCCGCGCCCAAAGGCGGCAAGCCATGACTCCGCCCCGTCCCTACAAGCCCCGCGTGCCGCGCAAGTTCATCGGCGCTTATCGCCCACGGATCGACGCGCTGGAGAAGGCCTCCGGCAGGGCCGAGTTCGCAGACGACCTTACGCTCAAGAGTCGCTTCCCCGGAATGCTCTACGCCAAGGTTCTGCGCAGTCCCTACGCTCATGCGCGCATAAAAAGTCTGGATGCGGAGCCGGCCCGGCTGCTGCCGGGCGTCAAAGCGGTGCTCACTTATAAAGATCCGGAACTTTCCTCGCTCAAGCCCACCAGCGCGGGCTGGACCGACGGCGTGGACACGGTCTCCTACGAGCGCATGATGTGGGGCCATTTCCGCGACAGACGGGTGCTGGGTGATCATGCCTGCTGGGCCACCGATGAGGTCGGCGCGGTGGTGGCTGCCGAGAGCGAGCAGATCGCTGAGGAGGCGCTCAAGCTCATCGAGGTGGAGTGGGAAGTCCTGCCCTTCGTGCTCGATCCCCTGGAGGCGATGAAGCCGGGCGCGCCCATCATCCATCCCGAGATCGCCCCGCGCAACATCCTGCCCAAGGATGCCGTCGGCGGAAAGGACGTGTTCGTGGACAAGGGCGACGCGGACAAAGGCTTCGCCCAGGCGGACGTCGTGGTCGAAGCCGTCTCGGTGCACCACAACGCCACGCAGGCTTCGCTGGATAATTGGTGCTGCCTGGTGGACTGGAAGAGCGACAAGCTCACGGTGCTCTCCAATTCCTACGAGGCGGACCAGTCCCGGATGCACATCAGCCAGATGCTCGATCTGCCGATCAACAAGGTCCGCGTGATCAGCTCCTATGTCGGCGGGCAGTTCGGGCGCGGAGACACCGGGGATCAGCCCTTCTTCCTGTTCACCGCCCTGCTCTCCAAAAAGACCGGCCGTCCCGTCAAATTCAAGCACAGCCGCCGGGAGAGCTTTCACGACTCCCGCCAGCCCGCGATCTACACCGGGAAGGTCGGCGCGAAAAAAGACGGAACGATCACCACGATGTATTTCAAGTCCATCGGGAATTCCGGGGCGTACGCCGATCACACCATGTTCGCCCTGAAGTTCGCCCCGACCGAGATCACCGAGGCGGCGCTCGCCCACATCCCGAACGTCCGGATGGAGTCCTACGGCGTCTACACCAACAAGCTGCCCGCGTGCATGATGCGCGGAGTGGGCAACTCGCAGTTCAACCTCATCTTCGGCCATGTCGTGGACATGCTGGCCGAGAAGCTGGGCATGGACCCCATGGATCTGGCCCTGAAGAACTTCGGGCACGAGTGGGGCGGATTGCCGGACAAGAGCCTGGCCGCGGTCCTGCGCGAGGGCGCCCAGCGGATCGGCTGGAGTGCCAAGCGCCACAAGCCGGGCGCGGGACCGATCCATGACCGGGTCAAGAAGCGCGGCGTGGGCTTCTCTTTTCATCCCGCCTGGCATGCCGAGTGGCAGGAAGCGCGGCGCGGCGAGATCCGCGTCCGGATCACCGTGAACCCCGATTGCAGCGTGTCGCTGGACGCGCCCACCATCGAGACCGGGACGGGCTCGAACACCTGCAATGTCCTGGGCTGCGCCGAGGCGCTGGGGTTCCTCGGCATCACCCCCGGCGACATCGCATGGCCGCACACGGTCGATACCGAGACCAGCTTGAAGGATTGCGTCCAGACCGACAGCGCCGTCTCTTATCTGCAATCCGAGGTTCTCGCCCATGCGGCCCGCGAGGTCAAGAAGCGGCTCCAGGAAAAAGCCGCGAAGCTTATGAAGGCTGAGCCCGAGGACCTGGACATCGCAGGCGGGCGCGTTTTCCGCAAGGCGGCCCCCGGGAAAGGCATGAGCGTCCGGGACGTCTTCCGGAAAGGAGACATGCTCCCGGTGGTCGTGGAGATCGGCCGACCGCCCAATGCCGAGAAGACCGGCGTCCCGTACATCGCAAATTTTGCCGAGGTGGAAGTGGACACGAGCACGGGCCGGGTCCAGGTCCTCAAGCTCGTGGTCCTCAACGATTGCGGGACCGTCATGTACGCCTCCGGCGCGGAGGCCCAGCAGATCGGCGGCCAGGTCATGGGCGTGGGCGAGGCGCTGACCGAAGAGATCATCTACGACGAGGCCGCGGGCGTCCCTCTCAATTTCAACTGGATCGATTACAAGATTCCGACCATGGCGGACATGCCGGACATAGAGCCGACCCTGCTGGAAGTATGGAGAGGCGCGGGAGAGTACGGCGCCTGCGGCATCGGAGAAGGCACGGTGACCTGCACGCCGCGCGCGGTGCTCAACGCGATCTATAACGCTATCGGCGTGAGAGTCGACGACATCCCGGTCAAGCCGGAAAAAGTCCTGCGGGCGTTAGGCTCCGTAAAGAAATTAATGACCCATACGGAGCCTTAGGGAAGGCCTGAAATGAGAAACTTCGATCATCTGTCCGCGAAGTCGCTTAAAGAGGCGGCCGCCGCGCTCTCCGGAGCAAAGGGCCGGGCGCTCGCGCTCGCCGGCGGCACTGACGCGCTGGGAGCGCTCAAGGACAACATCCATAAGGAAAGTCCGGCGCTGATCGTGGATCTTAAGACGATCCCCGGCTTGAATTACATCCGCGAAGACAAGCGCGGGCTGAGCATCGGCGCGCTGACGCCGCTCTCCGCGATCGCCGCGCACAAAGCGGTCAACGGAAAATACGCGCTCCTTGCCCAAGCGGCGCGCAGCGTCGCGTCCCCTCAGCTCAGGAACATGGGAACCCTCGGCGGGAATCTTTGCCAGGAGCCCAGGTGCTGGTACTACCGCACCCCCGGCGATCGGTTCCATAGCCTGAGAAAAGGCGGAACGCATTGCGGCGCGCTTCTGGGAGAGAACCGCTATCACTCGGTCTTTGGAGGCGCGCGCGTGGCCTCGCCGGCCTGCACCGCGGCCTGTCCGGGGGGCGTGGAGATCGCGGACTATCTTGCCAAGGTGAGAGAAGGGGAGCTGGGCGCTGCCGCGGACATCCTTCTTAGGAATAATCCGCTGCCGGCCATGACCGGCCGCGTCTGCCCGCATCTGTGCGAAGGGCAATGCAACCGCGGTGCGTTCGACGAAGCGGTCTCCATCCGCGCCATGGAGCGTTTTTTGGGAGATCAGATCCTTGAGCGCGCCGCGGAGTTCCTGAAGCCTTCCGGCAAGCGGACGAAGAAAACGATCGCGGTGGTCGGTTCGGGCCCGGCCGGCTTGTCGGCGGCCTATTACCTGAGAGCGGCGGGCCATCAGGTGAGGGTGTTCGACAAGAGGCCTTGCGCGGGCGGGATGCTGGCCTATGCCATTCCGGCGTATCGGCTTCCCAGGAAAGTGGTCCGCGCCCAGATTGCGGCGTTGGAGGCGATGGGGATCGTTTTCGAGCTCAACAGGGAGATCGGTCCTCGGGGGACGCCCCTGCGCGCTCTCCGGAAGAATTTTGACGCCGTGTTCCTTGCGACCGGGGCTTGGGAGCAAAAGAGCCTCAGGCTTGAGAAGTCGGAACTGCTCGAGTCCGGCATGGCCTTCCTTGTGGATGGAAAGCCCGCGGGCAGGGACGTCCTGGTCATCGGCGGAGGCAATGTCGCGGTGGATGTCGCAGTCGGCGCGCGGCGCGCGGGCGCTCGGAGCGTCACGATGGCGTGCCTGGAGGCGAGAGACGCGATGCCTGCCTTCCCGGCGGAGATCGCCGAGGCCGTGAAAGAAGGAGTCCGCATCCTGCCGGGTTGGGGGCCGCGAAGGGTCCTTGAAGTCAACGGGAAAGTGGAAGGAATGGAATTCGTCCGGTGCGCTTCTGTTTTTGACGCACAGGGCCGCTTTGCTCCGAGCTTCGATCCGGCGAGCACGCAGAGCGTCAAAACCGATCAGATCATCCTGGCCATCGGCCAGAGCGCGGATCTTCGCTACGCCGCGGGGGTCAAGACCCTGAGGGGAGCGCTCGTCGCCGATGATGCGACGCAGGCCACCAATCTTCCCGGCGTTTTCGCCGGAGGGGACGCGGTCAGCGGCCCGGCATCGGTGATTCACGCCATCGCCGCCGGGCGCAGGGCCGCCAAGGCGATCGACAGCTATCTGAGCGGCGGCAAAAAACGGCCCGCCCTCGGTGAGCGCGCATCGGTGAGCCCGCTGCTCTCGCCGGATGCCGGCTGCTACGCCGCGTGCGCGCGGACCAGGGGTTCCGTGAGCAAGGGCTTGAGCCCGGAGGCGCTGTGCGCCGAGGCCAAGCGCTGCGTCAACTGTGCTTGCGTCGCGGTGAACGCTTCGGACTTGGCTCCGGCGCTGGAGGCTCTCGGCGCGAGGATCAAAACGACTCGGCGGACCGTGGCGGCCGAGGATTTCTTCACCGCCGGGGTGCTGCGGTCCACCGTGCTGGAACAGGGAGAACTGGTGGAGGAGATTCGGGTGCCGGTGCCGAAGCCGGGCCTGCGCCAGGGCTACCACAAGTTCAGGATACGCAACTCCATAGATTTTCCTATTGCCGGTCTCGCCGGCGCTTTCAACGTCCGCGGCGGGAATATCTCGGGCGCGAGGCTTGCTCTGAGCGCTGTCGCGCCCATCCCGCTCAGGCTCAAGGCCGTCGAGGAATATCTGGAAGGAAAGCCCGCCAACATGAAGACCGCCGCCGCCGCGGGGGAGCTCGCCGTAAAAGAAGTCCGGCCGCTGGCCAAGAACCGCTTCAAGGCCCAGATCATAAAAGCCCTGCTTCAAAAGGCGATCCTATCGGCCTGAAAATCGCGTGAGCGATTTTTAGGAGGGGTTGGCGGAGCCGTCCTCGGAAAGGGCGGCTTCGGCATTGGGAACGGTCGGAGGATTAGGGCTTGCTGCTCACCGGGCTGGGCTTGCCGGGATGTCTTCCCCGAGAGCGAGATCGTCGGAGACCGTGCCCTCTTTCTGCGCGGGGAATACGTAAGCGGGGTCGGTGCCCTTTTTCTGCTGGACAAGGATCTTGAAGCTGCCGTGGTCGGTCACGAATTTGTGAAGCCAAGACTCGTCGATCATGGACTTCAGCGTCGTTATCCATGAAGATTCATCCTTGGAAGCGGGGCGGCGGTGGTCGGCCAGCTCTTTTGGCCCGACCCCCAGGCCGATGGCGAGGTCTCCCTGCGGACCGAAATGGATCGGCATCAGGCCCGCCTGCGCGCCGCTCTTGGCCAGGGCGGTGAAGTTCTGATCCGTGGTCATGTCGTCTAAGGACGGCTCGAAGTAAGGGTTGTTGGTTCTGATGCCGTTCTTGTACGTGCGAAAATGGTTCAGCGTGGAGATCAGCTCGAGGATCGTGTTGCCGTAGTCGATCGTCATGGCGTAGCCCGACTTCAGCATCCGCGCGACCCCTTCGATGTAGCCGTCCGCCGCGACGTTCATGTAGACCGTCGCGCTCTCGTTCTCTTTTATTTTAGATCGAGCCGCGGCGTATTCGGATGCGTTCCTCTCGATGTGAGCGGCCAGCGCGGGGATCAGAGAGGCCGGGATGAAAACCTCCTGGAACAGCATGTCGCGCACCCAATCGCGATATTTTTCCTGCGGGAGCTTTGCGGCGAAGCGCATGAGCGCGCCGAAAGTTTTTTTGTCGAGATAGCGGTAGCCGGGGGAATCTTGAAAGCCGAACCGGCGGCGCAGCGCGCGGTCCGTGGACCGAACTTTTTCCAGCAGGCTTTTCGGAGCGGCTTCGGATCCCAAGGCGCTCAGCGCCGCTTCCTCGATCTGCGGGACCACGAAGGCGGCTTCGGCCTTCCCGTCCTTGGACAAAAGGACTTTGTGGACGCCGAACGCGTCGGGGAGCTCGTTTGAGACGACCAAGCCCTTCAGGCTCGACTCTTGGACGAATCGCAGGGGATCGCGGGCGTCGCCGGTCGCGGAGCGGAAGCGGTCGCCGAATTGCGCGTTCGCGGCCTTCTGCCGCTTGCGCAGCTCGGGAGAGCGTTCGTAGAGTACGTATTGGACTTGGTCGGCAAATGCCGCCCAGCCCGAAGAATTTTTCTCATGCTGTTTTTGCCGGACGTGCTCCAGGAAGTCGCGGGCCATCAGTCCGTTTCCGCCGCCGAACTCCGCGACCGTGAAGCGATCGGTTTCGGACAAGTCGCCGGCTTGGCGCATCCCGTCCCACATGCGATAGGCTTGTTCCGCGAGCATCCGGCCGAAGTCGGGAGACAAGGCCGTGGGGTAGGTCGTGAAATCTCCCTTGTCCCCGATGAGGACGCGGCCGCTCGTGTAATAGCCCGAACGGGGAGCATAGAGCATCTTGTCCATGTAGTCCTGGAAGGAATCGAAGCTTTCAGGGACGTGCTGTTGGACGCGTTCATCCAGGGAGACCTCGTTAAGGACGTCCCATATTCCCGGGCGAAGCCCGGCTTCGGTCGCCGGGCGCAGCGGCTCGGCGAGTGAGCGCTCCGGCGAGATGGGCGCGAGCGCCGGGAAATCTGAGGGACGGCTCGGCGCGTTCGCCGACTGCGTGAGATCGGTGTTCGCGATCGGATATACGGGGAGGGACGCGTTCGTCTGGAGGGGGAGGATGGGGCTTATCGAGGCGTTCGCGGCTTGGACCGGGACTTGCGCGACGACCTCTGCCTGAGCCGGTGCGGCGAATCGGCTCAGGACCGCGGCGAACATCAGGGATGATCGGACGAAGGCGCGCATCATGATGTAAGGATAAGACGTGGGATATCCGACTTTCAGGGCCCAAAGGCCCAATATCCGGTAGGCCCTAAGGTCCGCTGCGGTCCGACGATTTCAGGACGGGTTGGCCGAGCCGTCCTCGGAAAGGGCGGCTTCGGCGTTGGGGACGGTCAGGGTGGAAGGTAAAGTGAAATAGAAACGCGCGCCCTTTCCAGGCTCGCTCTCGGCCCAGATGCGGCCGCCGTGCAGCTCCACGAGGCCTTTGACGATGTTGAGCCCCAGGCCCAGGCCCTTGTGCATCTGGCGGGTCTCATGGACTTGGTAGAAGCGCTCGAAGACCTTCTCCAAGTCCTTCTTCTCGATGCCCTTGCCCGTGTCGGACACGCAGAAGAGCATCTCTTCCTTCTCGGGTCGGGCCTGCACCGTGATCCGGCCGCCCTTGGGCGTGAACTTGAGCGCGTTGGAGACCAGGTTGATGAGGATCTGACGCAGGCGGTTGCGGTCCGCGTAGATCGAGGACTTCGGGCTGGGCAGGTCCATGTCCAGGGTCAGTCCGCGCTCGGCGGCTTGCACCTGGAGCCCTTCGACGGTTTCGCGCACGGCCTCTGAGGCGAGGAAGGTCTCGCAGCGCAGTCCGATCTTGCGTTCGGCCAGGCGCGTGGAGTCCAGGATCTCCTCGATGAGGGCCTGCAGATGCTCGGCGTTGCGGTGGACGCTTTCCAAAGACCGCGTGATATCCTCGGCGGCCCATTCTTCGATGGGACGGCGCAGGAGGAAGGTCGAGTAGCCGAGGATCACGGCCAAGGGATTTTTGAGCTCGTGGACCATGTCTTCCAGGAAGCGGGATTGATGGGCCAGGTCCTCGCCTAAGCGCCGGATGCGGCGGTTAAGGCGCTCGTTGCTGCGGTGGATCTCCTGCGTGGCTTCCTGCACGCGGTGGTCCAGGTCGCGGCGCAGAGACTCGGTCTCATGGCCCTGTTCGAGCGAGCGGGTGTTGAGCTCGTAGCGCTCCAGGGCCCGGGTCGCGGCCGCGGCAAGGAGTTCGGGCGGACAGGGCATGGCCACGCAGTCGTAGGCGCCCTGCTGAAGGGCTTCGACCGCGCCTTCCTGGGTGGATATGGGCGTCAGGGCTACGCAGACCGCATGCGGGTCGCGCAGCTGCGCCTCGCGAAAAATGCGCACGCAATCACTCTCGGGCAGGGTGCTGTCGACGAAAAGGACAGGGTAGCTCTTCTCTGCGAGCAGGCGCCGGGCTTCGGCCGCGCTGCGGGCCGTTTCCGCCGGGACGCCGTCTTTTTCGAGGATGCGGCCGATGAACGGGAGGTCCGCGGCTTGGCCGTAGACTACAAGAACCGGGCGGCGAGCGTTGTCCCCAGGCATCGACTCATTATAAAGAAATTATCGCTGCATATCTGAAAATTTGTGGGCGCCATCTCCTGAAAAGGCCGCCGGGCCTGGATTATCTCAGACGATGAGCACGCGCTGATTGCGTGCCCCGGTCCGGACCCCTTCTCACGAAGGATCGGAATACGTCCAAGAAAGCCTTGCGCGCGCAATCGCGGACTCCGACGACGAACTCGCGGTCCGCGCGGCCCTGCGCGCCCGAGAGCAGCGCGCGCAGCCGCTCGATCGACGGCCCCAGGACGTCGTAGAGGCCCACCAGCGCCGAGAGCCTGCGGTCGATGTTCACGGCCGCGTCCAGAGCCAGCTTCTCCTGGACCTTGGGATCGGACAGATCCATTTTCGATTCCCGGATGCGCGAGAGGGAATATTCCTGCGCGACATGATAGCGGTTGTTGCCGAAGAAGACCGGGAAGGATTCTCCATCATTCTTCATCGCGTCCGCGGCGGCCAAGGTCGGCAGGCTGACGCGGAGCGCGAGGTCCCCCGTGCCGAGGTCTTTCTCATAGAACCCCTTGTCCTGCTTCGCGTATTCGTCATATTCTTGCGCGCTCAAGATCCTGCCGGAGAAGTCCCCGATGCGCTTGCTCATGGGAGAGACGCGCGCGCCCTGCGCGAACGCCTGCCTCAACGAGATATCCAGGACCGCGGACATCTCGATGACGGCGTCAAAAATGAACAACGGGTTCTGCGCGAAATCCGCGAGATAGCGGACATCTCCGGGCGCGGACTCCAAGCCGGAAGAGGTCCAGTCTCCCTTGCGGTCGTGCTCGGCCAGGATCGTCTTCGCGAACTCGTAGAGGCTGTTCAGGTTCGTGAACAGCTCGGTCGCGGAGAACGCGTTCATCCGCGAGTAAGAGGAACGCGATGGATTCTCTCCCGGGAACCCGCCCCCCCACGGATCCCTAAGAAAATAACTCCGCAAGGGCTCCAGTTCCCCCACATGGGCTCCCCGCTCCAGATAGGCATGCAGGAATTCGTGGAAAAGCTCCAAAGACGGCTTCGTCAGAACGGGCGAAAAATAGTCCAGGAAGATCACTCCCCGGCGGCTGAAAAAGGCCGTGTAGCGAGAGTAGAAATTCTCAAGCGGGCTCCAAGCCGCCACGACCCCGAAGTTCTTCTCCAACTGCGCCGCGAAGCGGTTGAGCCAATGGCGGCCCGAGGCGGAGATGAAAAGGAGGCCGCCGGAGACTTCTTCCAGGGCCAGCCCCATGGCCTTTGCCAGTTCCTTCTGCAGGGACAGCAGGTCCGCGTCCGAGAACGAGAGCCGCGAATGCAAAGGAGCGGTCTTGAGCTCGGCTACCGCCTCCAGATAGCGCCGCATGAGCGGCTCCTGGACGGGTAGGGACAGGTGAGACTCGATGAAGCCTCGGGTCCCGACCGGGAAGACCGAGTCAAAATACGGCCCGCCCGCCTGATCGAAGAAGCTCCGCGAAAGACCGCTCGCCTGAGGATCGGAGGAGTCCGGAGCCGCCATAGCCTGCGCAAATCCCTCGAGAGCCGCCGCGGTCCTGCTGCCGCGCGCAGACGGGTCCTGCGCCGCAAACGCCGCGGCCTGGGGAAGGACTGGAGCCAAAGGCGCCGGGAAAGCCTTCGCGTCGGACTCGGCCGAACGGACATCGAGCCCGGAATGAACGACGCGCTCCAGCGTGGGAAGCGTCTGCTCAGACGAGTCGAGCGGGACCGGCATGCCTGCGTCTGAATACGGGGAGCCGGCAGGCAGGGACAGCATCCGAGGGAGAGCGCTGTCGAGGCTCGCGCAAACAGCCGCGGGAACGACCGGGACGGCGACAGGGTTCACGGATGTCGCGGCATTTCCGGCCGCTGACTGCGCGTCCGCCCGCGCGGCCATGGCCGCGCAGAGCAAGGATGCGGGCAGTGCCGCGCAAAGGCGACGGAAGACCGATGCAAGCCTCACGAATAAACGATAGGAAATGTCCGACTGGGATCATTGGGTATTCCAGGCGCAAAGCGCGCTTCTTTAGACCCTGCCTTTTTTGGGACCTTAGACAGGGCAAGTCGCCGCTGAAAAGAGAGGAAGTCCCGAAATCCACTCCCGGCATTGCTTCCTACAGGTGAATGCCCGGCCCGGCCGGCGGGGCGGGAGTCCAAATTTATTAAACTACCGTCAGCGACCATGAAAAAACTGATATTGAACGCGGACTTGCTCACATTCACAGGCCCGGACGAGCCTCGTCGGGGCGCGCAGATGCGTTCGGTGGGGCTGGTGCGCGGCGGAGCCGTGCTCTTCGAGGACGGAAAGATTTTGGCCGCCGGTCTGCGGGACGTGGTCCAGCGCCATCCCGATGCGTGCAAGGCGCGCATCCATGACGCGGGCGGGCGCATCCTCATGCCGGGTTTCATCGACTGCCACACGCACCCGGTCTTCGCCGAGTCCCGTCTGCGCGACTACGAGCTGCGCAGCCAGGGGAAGGGCTATCAGGAGATCGCGGCCGCGGGCGGCGGCATCCTTTCGAGCGTGCGCGGAGTGCGGGGCGCGGACGTGGAGACTCTGGCCAAGGGGCTCTTCGCCAAGACCCAACGCTTCTTGGAGTGCGGGACCACCACGATCGAGGCCAAGAGCGGCTACGGGCTCGACGGGGACTCGGAGCTCAAGATGCTGCGCGCCATGCAGGCCGTGGCCGCGGGCTCTCCTTTGGAGATCCACCCCACGTTCCTGGGCGCGCATGCCGTGCCTCCGGAATACGCCGGCAAGGCCGAGGCGTACGTGGACTATCTCTGCCGCGAGGTCCTGCCCAAGGTGGCCCAGGAGAAGCTCGCGGAGTTCGCGGACGCTTTCTGCGAGGATGGATATTTCTCCGCGGCGCTCTGTGAAAAGTTCCTTTCGGCCTGCAAGGCCGCGGGCCTCAAACCGCGCGTGCACGCCGAGCAGTTCAAGCGCTGCGGCGGTGCGCGCTTGGCGGCCAAGCTCGGCGCGCTCAGCGCGGATCATCTGGATCGCGTGGAAGCCGAGGACTTGGCGGCCATGAAGGAGGCCGGGGTCATCGCCTGCCTGGTTCCGGGCTCGAACCATTTCCTCGGGATGAATGAGTTTCCTCCGGCGCGAAAGATCATCGACGCGGACTTGGCCGTGGCCTTGGCCACGGACTTCAATCCTGGGACCTGCCCGTGCTGGAACATGCAGGAGATATTGTCCATCTCGGTGAGCCGCATGAAGATGACGCCTGAGGAAGTCCTTGTGGCCTCCACGGTCAATGCGGCGCATGCTTTGGGCCTGGGCAAGACGCACGGCTCCCTGGAGCAGGGCAAGCAGGCGGACTTCATCCTGCTGGACTGCAAGGACTACCGCGAGATCCCCTATTGGTTCGGCGCGAACATCGTGACCACGGTGTTCAAACGGGGGGTCATCGTGCACGGAGACAGAGACTTCCACATATGAAGGTCCTGCTCTTCGACATCGACGGCACGCTCGTGCGCGCCGGCGGCGCCGGACGCAAGGCCCTCAACAAGGCGCTGCATAACCTCTACGGCCGCCGCGGCGCCATCCGCGAGCTCTCCCTGGCCGGGCGCACCGATCTTTGGAATTTCCGCGAGGCCGTGCGGCGCAGCGGCCGTCCCGTCACGCGCAAGGAGGTCGACCGTCTTCATCGCGAGTACCTGCGCCTCCTGCCGGAGTACGTGCGCCGCGCCTGCCGGGCGGGCGAATACGAGGTGCCCGTGGGCCTGCGCCGTTTGTTGGCGCGTCTTCGCCGGCGCAAGGACGTGCTGCTCGGCCTGGGAACCGGGAATCTGGAGAAGGGCGCGCGCATCAAGCTGGAGCCCTCGGGCTTCAACCCCTATTTCGCCTTCGGCGGTTTCGGCTCGGATGCCATGAGCCGGCCCGCGCTCCTGCGCAAGGCCGTGCATCGCGCCGAGAAGGCCGCCGGCATCCGCGTGGACGGGCAAGAGGTCTTCGTCATCGGCGACACGCCGTTGGACGTGGCCGCGGGCCGCAAGGCCGGGTATCGGACCCTGGCCGTGGGAACGGGCTTTGCGAGTTGGAAAGATCTGGAGGATTCCCGTCCGGACCATCTTGCGAAGGATTTTCGGGACACGGAGCAATGGCTGGCCTGGTTCAAATGCAATGCGCCGGAGGCTCAATGAAGAAGGACTGGTGGAAGACCTTCTTTAATCGCGCTGATTTCCCGATCGAACAGCTCGTAGATCCCGCGGCTACTCGCACGGAAGTGCGGTCGCTGCTCCGGCTCATGCGCTTGCCGCGAGGCTCGCGCGTGCTCGATCTTTGCTGCGGCATGGGCCGGCACAGCATCCCTCTTTCCCGGGCCGGGCTCAAGGTCACGGGCTATGACTATTCCAAGGATTATCTGCGCGCGGCCCGCGCCAAGGCGGGCCGGAAGGCCGGAGCGCTGGAATTCGTGCATGGAGACATGCGCAGTCTCCCGTATGAGCGCGAATTCGACGCGGTGATCAATCTCTGGACCAGCTTCAGCTATTTCCCGCGTCTTTCCGACGACCGGAAGGTGCTCTCCGGCGTGCGGCGCGTCCTTAAGCCCTTGGGACGGTTCTTCCTGGAGATGATCGACGGCAGCCGCGTCTTGAGGAGCATGCCGGCGCAGACCTCCAGCTGCACCGGACGGCTCTGGTGCCTGGAAGAGCACCGCGTGCGGCGCGGCGCGGACCCGGCCGTGCTCTCCAAGCGGCTTTTCGTGGACCCGGATGGGAATGTGCGCGGGGGGGAGACCTTTTCGCGGATATACACCTTCAGCCGCCTTCGTTCAGAGCTTCATCGCGCGGGCTTCGTCAATATCCGAATCTCCGGCGGCCTCCTGGAACTCGGAAAGAAGGCCGGCGCCCGCCACCGCATCCTAGCCGTTGCCCAACGCCCCGCCTAACGGGCATAATAGTGGTGCCAGGGGTCATTTTGCTTGCCTAACTCTGTGAGTTAAGCAAGCAAAATGACCCCTGGCACCAGAAGGCAGCAGAAAGGAGGGAGCATGAAACTTGTGGAATGCGTGCCGAATTTTTCGGAAGGACGGGATAAGGCCAAGGTGGAAGCTATCGTGGCCGAGGCCCGGGCCGTGGGCGGAGTGCGCATCCTGGACGTGGAGACGGACGTGGACCACAACCGCTGCGTGCTGACCTTCGTGGCGCCGCCCGAAGCCGCGGTGGAAGCGGCTTTCCGCGCGGCCAAGAAGGCCGTGGAGACCCTTGATCTTACCGTGCATAAGGGCGAGCATCCGCGCATGGGCGCGGTGGACGTGATCCCCTTCATTCCCGTGGCCGGGACCGATATCCGCGAGTGCGCGGCTTTGGCCGAGACCCTGGCCGAGCGCATCGGCCGGGAACTCTCCGTGCCCGTGTACCTCTACGACCGGGCGGCCCGCAGACCTGAGCGCCAGGACTTGGCCAAGGTGCGCAAGGGACAGTTCGAGGGCCTGCGCGAGGAGATCGGCAAGAATCCGGACCGGACCCCGGACTTCGGGCCGAACCATATTCACCCCACGGCCGGCGCCGTGGCCGTGGGCGCGCGCGAGCAGATCATAAACTTCAACGTGAACCTCTCCGGCGTGGACATGGAGAAGGCCAAGGCCATCGCCAAGAAGATCCGCACCTCGGGAGGCGGACTGCCGTCCCTTCGCGCCAAGGAGATCGACTTGGCGGCCAAGGGTCTTACTCAGATATCCACGGTGCTCACCGATCATCACGTTACGCCCATTTCCAAGGTCTGCGAAGCCGTGCAGAGCGAGGCGCAGGCAGCCGGAGGACGCATCGTGGGAACTGAGATCGTGGGACTGTTGCCCAGGCAGTCGCTCATGGACTATGCTGTCACGAGCCTTAAGATCGACAACTTCCAGCCGTCCGTGCAGGTCCTCGAGGACCGCCTGGAGGCCTTGGAGCGCTCATGGGACGCGTCCGCGGTGCGCATGTGCGAGGCCTTCGCGAACACCGATCCGACTCCGGGCGGAGGTTCGGCCGCGGCCGTGTCGGGCGCCTTGGGCTGCGCCCTGGGTCAGATGGCCGTGGGCATTAGTTCAGGCAGCAAGAAGATCGACGAGACGCGGCGAAAGGCCTTGGAAGCCGCGCGACACGAGTTCTGCGGCATGCGCCAGCAGCTTCAGCGGCTGGCCTTGGAGGATGCGACATCCTTCGACTTGGTGATGGCCGCGGTGAAGCTTCCCAAGGAAGACCCTCTCCGTCCCGCGGCCTTGGCCCAGGCGCTCGACGCCGCAGCGCAGGTCCCCTTGCGAACGGCGCAGACCGCGCTGGAAGCTCTGCGCAAGGCGCGCTCTGCCGCGCCTTTGGCGGTGGGGACCGTGGCCTCGGATATGGCCTGCAGCGCGCATCTCTTGCGCGCCGCCGTGTCCTGCGCTCTGGAGAACGTGCGCATCAACATCTCTTCCCTCAAGGATCCTGCGGCGGCTCAGCGTTTGGAGAAAGGAGCTAAGCTCGTGGAGGAGGGACTGCGCACGGAATCCTCGGAAACTGTTCGAGGATAAAATCGCAACGCAGTTAAAACGTCCTGCTGGATTCCGGCTTTCGCCGGAATGACGATAGAAAACAAAAGACCCCCTCCCGCGTAGAAACGGGAGGGGGCTTTTTTACTGCATGGCGCTTACTGCGCCGGACTTAAAGGACCTTGCAGTTGCGGATGGCCGACTTCGTCTCTTGGCCGTTCTGCGCCGTCGCTTTCGCGACGATGCGGAAGTTCCCGTTCTCAGCCGGATACCAGTCGTACCAGTAGTGGCCGCACGCCTCGCGGCAGTGCTGCCAGTCTCCGTTGTTGATGGAGACCAGGACGTTGTGGACATCCGTGCCGTCCACGCGGATGGCGTAGTGGCCCTTGTAGACCTTCTCGCCTTCCTGAGGATACTGGACATCCACGGAGGTCTTCACGGTGGTCTTGACCGGAGTCTTCTTCGTGGTGGTCGTCGTCTTTTCGATGGCCTGCTTGGCGTTCGAGAAGGCGGAAGTGATGGAGGACGCGAAGTCCGCCGCCACTTTCTTGTTGTTGCGGTTCGTCAGCTTCATGGGCATCTCACTCTCCTGGTGCGGCTTCTGTGATCTTGGCGCCGGCACGCCCGAAAGCCGGCTGAGAACTCATCCGGAAATCGTGCATCTACTTCTTACACATTAAAGCAAATTGTCAGGGCAGGCAATAGTGGGTAGTGACAAGGATTCCAATAAGGAATATATCTCTGAGCCGTCACCCAGGCGAAAGCCGGGGTCCGGCAATTCCTGGGTCCCGGCTTCCGCCGGGACGACGGTGCGAGTGTGATGTCGGTGCCTGGCACCAGCATATGACGCCAGCATTCCTCCCGGTGCCTGGCACCCTCACGATGTGGCACCCTCACAACACGATAAGAATTTGGCATAATCTAAGACGACGGAAGGATGGAAGGGAGGGAGCTTATGCCTAACATCGGGACTGTTTTGAAGGAAGAGATCCGCAGGCTCGCGAGGAAGGAATATCGCGCGGGCTTTCGGAAGCTCCACCAGGACGTCATGGAGCTCAAGCGCAGGCTCAAGGCTCAGCGCTTGGAACTCCTGCGCCTTTCCAAGGAAGGAGAGGGGTTCAAGAGCGTTGCCAAGGAGAGCATGAACGTGCTTCCCGAGGTCCCCGAGGGGGAGCTTGGCCGCGTGCGCATGTCCGGCCGCCTCATCCGCGTCCAGCGCAAGCGCCTGGGCTTGGCGCGCAAGGATTTCGCGGTCTTGATCGGCGCGAGCCCGGCTTCTATCTTCGCTTGGGAGACCGGCCGCGTCCAGCCGCGGGCCAAGGTCAAGGCGGCTCTGGCCGCCATCCGGCGGCTCGGCCGGCGCGAGGCTCGTCAGCGGTTGGAACTGCTCAGCTCTTCGAATTAAATAAGTCCCGGAGGAGTCCGGCGCGCAGAGCGTCGCGCTCCTCGGGCTGCAATAGACGGCCTTCGCGCATCTGCAGGTGTCCGGGCCGCGCGAGGGCCGTCCATTCATTGAGGGTCCCCATGTCCACGCCGACCCTCCAGCCCAAGGACAGGGCCAGGCGCATAAGGGAGAGATGGTGCAGGGCTTCCTCATAAGGAAGAAAGCGCGCGTTCTGCAGGGTCCCCAGCGAGCGGTAGACGAGGTCTTCGAGCCGGAGCGCTTCTTTCTTCGCCAGGTTCTTGCGCGCGCGAAGCTCGCTCTCAGCCAAGGACTCGACGACCCTCGTCATCCTGCGGGTGAAGTCCTCTTCCGAGGGGCCCAGCGTGGAGGCGTTCGAGATCTGGTAGAAGTCCCCCATCACCTTCGTGCCTTCCCCGTAGAGCCCGCGCACGCTCACGCCCAGGCCTGAGAGCTTTTCGAGCACGGGGTTGATCTCGCCTAGGAGCCCGAGCCCGGGCAGATGGACCAGGCAGGAGGCGCGCAGTCCGGTCCCCACGTTGGTGGGGCAGGCCGTGAGGTAGCCCCATTGGGGATGGGAGGCGAAGTCCAAGGAGGCGGCCAGCTCATCGTCTAAAGCGCTCACGCGCACGAGCAGGTCTTCCAGGCAGAGCCCGGCGTCGATGCCCTGCATGCGCAGGGAGTCTTCCTCATTGATCATGAGGCTCAGGACTTCCTGTTCTCCCACGACCACGGCGCGGTGCTGGGGGGTCTCGGCGAGATTGCGGCTGATGAGATGGCGTTCGATGAGGAAGAGCCGGTCCACGGCGTCGATCTCCGAGAGCCGTATGCAGGCCGCATCGCCCAGGGCACGGGTCTTGCGGGCCGCGGCTGCGGTTTCCTCCAGGGCCGCCGCCAAGGTCTTGGGAGAGGAGCGGCCCGGGAAAGGATGACTGCGCAGGCAGCGGGCCAGGCGGATGCGGGAGGAGACCACGACCTCGGAGCGCGGGCTTCCGGCACGGGTCCAGGACATCTTCAGGCGGAGCATGGCCGAGAGCTGCATCAGCGTTTCTCCAGGTCCCGCAGGCGGTCGCGCAGGCGCGCGGCTTCCTCGTAGTCCTCGGCCTTGAGCGCGGCCTGGAGTTTGGCGCGAAGGATCTGCGGGCCGGCATTCTCGGTCGCGCGGGCCGATGCGGGACGGTCCGCGGCGGGCTGCGGCATCTTCCCGCCGTGGCGCAGGGAGCCGTGCACGCTCTGGAGCACTCTTTCGAGCTTGGCCGCGAAGCTCGTGTAGCAGTCCGCGCAGCCCAGCATGCCGGTGCGCCGGAATTCCTCGTAGCGCAGTCCGCAGGAGCGGCAGGTCGTCTCGCGTCCGCGTACGGGCTTGCGTCCGCCGCCCAGCTGCGCCAGCAGGTCGAAGAGCGGGGAGGCGCTCATTCCCGGGAGCTCCGCGGCTTGGGCGCATTGCGCGCACAGGCTCGACTGCGTCACTTGGTTGTCGATGATCTGCTTGAAGAGGACGCTGGCCTCGTTCTTATGGCAGTTGGAGCAAAGCATGGCGTTTCTTCAGTAGACGGGGGTCCCGGTCGAGGCGGCCAGGGCGCGGAAGGCTTCGGCTAAGCCGCGCGTCACGGGGCCGACCTTGCCTGAACCGATGCGGCGTCCGTCGAGTTCCACGACGCCGGCGATCTCGGCTCCGGTGCCGGTGACGAAGATCTCCTCGGCGCGGTATAGCTCCGCGGTGCTGAAGAGTTCCTCGCACGTCTGAAGTCCGGGCAGCTTGGCCGCGAGTTCGAGCACCGCGTCGCGCGTGACGCCCTGCAGGATGCCGGCGCTGACCGGCGGGGTGCACAGTCGTCCGTGGCGGACGTAGAAGATGTTGTCCGCGCTGCATTCGGCGACATAGCCTTCCTTGTTGAGGAGCAGGGCCTCATGGCAGCCGTTGCGCACGGCCTCGGCGCGGGCGAGCACGTTGTTGAGATAGTTCAGAGATTTTATGGAGGGGCTCAGCTGGTCGGGTCCGAAGCGGCGCATGGAGGAGACCAGGACCTTGAGGCCTTTCTCATAGACTTCCGGGGGATAGAGCTGGATCTTGCCCGCGATGCAGAATATCGTGGGCTTGGGGCACTTGCGCATGTCCAGGCCCAGGTCCCCGAAGCCGCGGGTGACGACTAGGCGCACGTAGGCGTCTTTGAGCTCGTTGGCCCGGATGGAATCGAGCACCACGGCTTCCATCTCTTTCATGGACAGCGGGATTTTCAGGAAGATCGCATGCGCGCCGTCGTAGAGCCGCTCCAGGTGCTCGCGCAGGCGGAATACGCGGCCGTCATAGGCGCGCAGTCCCTCGAAGATCCCGTCGCCGTAGAGCAGTCCGTGGTCGAAGACCGAGAGCTTGGCCTCGGATTCCGGGACGAATCGGCCGTCCAGATAAATCTTCATGCGGGAACCTCCTCAAAGCGTCCGTCCAGCAGATGGATGCAGCGCGTAGCGAAACGGGAGACGTTCTCGTTGTGCGTGGCGAGGACCACGGCCACGCCCATGCTGCCGGCGAGCTCGCGCAGCTTCGAGAAGACCGCCTCGCCGTTATGGCTGTCGAGCTGGCCCGTGGGTTCGTCGGCCAAGAGCACCTTGGGCGTGTGGAGCAGGGCCCGAGCGATCGTCGCGCGCTGGCGCTCTCCGCCCGAGAGTTCGGCCGGCAGCCTGTGCGCGAGCTCCAGCACGTCCAACTGGGCCAGGAGTCCGCGGGCCCGCAGTTCGGCCTCTGCAAGGTCCTCTTTGCGGATGCGGGCGGGCAGGAGCACGTTCTCCAGGACCGAGAACTCCGGCAAAAGCGAGTCGAATTGGAAGACGAAGCCCACGCTTTGGGCGCGCAGGGCCGCGCGCTTCTCGGCGCTCAGGCCGCGGGTCGGACGGCCGCCGAGGAGCACTTCTCCTCCCGTGGGGGAGTCCATGAGGCCCAAGAGATGCAGGAGCGTGGATTTCCCGGAGCCGCTGGGGCCCAATATCGCCGTCATCTCGCCGGGCCGCGCGCAGAGATCGACTCCGCGCAGGACCTCCAGGGGCAGGCCGGTCTGAGGGAATGCTCTGCGAAGCCCGCGGGCTTCGACGGAGGGCTCAACCATAGCGGATGGCCTCCAAAGGGTCGACTTTGGCCGCGCGCCAGGCAGGATAGAGCGAGGCCAGCAGCGTGAGCGTAAAAGAGCAGACCGTCACCCAGAAGACGTCCCAGGGGTCGATGTGCACCGGCACGCGGGAGAGGTAGTAGATGTCCGCCGGCAGTTCCACCAGAGGGTAGCGGTAGATGACGGCGCAGAGCGCGAATCCGAGCAGCAGTCCGGCGCCCACGCCGAGCAGTCCGGTCAGGATGCCCACGCGCATGAAGATGCCGCGCAGCTGCGCGGGCGCGGCGCCCAGGGACATGAGCAGGCCCATGTCGCGCGTCTTCTCGGTGCCCATGCGGATGAGATTGGAGGCGATGTTGAGCGCTGCCACCAGGATGATGAGGGCGAGTATGAGGAACATTACGTATTTTTCGAGCTGGAGCGCGGCGAAAAGGGTGCGGTTCATCTGCGAGAAGGAGCGGACCGTGAAGCCGGGCCCGAGCGTTCTTTGGAGCTTTCGGGAGAGCCGGTCGGCCTGGGACATGTCGGAGAGAGATGCCGCGATGCCGGAGGCTCCTCCAGGGACCTTGAGGAAGGACGCGGCTTGGGAGATGTCGAGGTAGGCCGTGCCGCTGTCGTATTCGTAGTAGCCGGTGCGCAGAAGACCGCAGACGCGGAACTTCTTGAGAGCGGGCATGAGTCCCATGGCCGTGCTGAGTCCCTGAGGAGAGAGCAGGACTACCTCATCGCCCAGCCAGACGCCCAGGCTGCGGGAGAGCTCTTCCCCCAGGACGATGCCCGGGGTTTTCCCGCCGGAGAGGCCGTCCCAGGAGCCGGTGGTCAAGGAGCCGAGCAGGGTGTTGACCCCGCTTTCCCGGCCGCGGTCGATGCCCTTGAGCACCACTCCCGTGGCCGAGCCCGAATAGGTGATCAGGGCTTGCCCCATGATGAAGGGCGCGGTGGCCTTCACCTCCGGGATGGCGGCGAGGGCTTGCTCCACCTTCGCGGATGCGCCCGCGTCCATCCTGCCCAGCACCCAGAGATGAGCCTGGGCGCCCACGATCTTCTTTTGGATATCGGTCTGGAAGCCGTTCATCACCGAAAGCGTCGTCAGGAGCGCGGCCACTCCGACGGCCACGCCTGCCACGCCGATGAGCGTGGTGATGACCGTGAACATGCCCTTGCGCTTGGTGCGCAGATAGCGCAGGGCGACGAAGAGCTCGAAGCTCACGGAGTCGCGGCCGCGGTCCCGGGCGCTTCTTGGGATTCTTCCTCGTTGGAGGAGCCTTGCTCGTCCTTGAGGGCGGGGAAGAGGACCACCTCGCGGATGGAAGGAGTGCCGGTCATGATCATGGCCAGGCGGTCGATGCCGAAGCCGATGCCGCCGGTGGGCGGCATGCCGGTCTCCAGGGCTTCCACGAAGTCCTCATCGAGGAGTTCGGCCTCGTCGTGTCCGCCGGCTTTCTGACGGGCCTGTTCCGCGAAGCGCTCGCGCTGATCCAGGGGGTCGTTGAGCTCGGTGTAGGCGTTGGCGACTTCTTCGGTGCCGATGAAGCACTCGAAGCGCTCGACTAAGCACTCGTCGCCGGGCACGCATTTGGCCAGCGGCGTGATGGCCGTGGGATAGTTCATGACGAAGGTGGGCTGCTTGAGCCGGGAGAGTATCTTCTCGTCGAAGATCCGCTCGAAGATCTTCGCGCTCGGGGTGTCTTCCGAGACGCCGATGCCCAGGCGCTCGGCCAGAGCGCGCAGCGCGTCGCGGCGGAAGGACTTGCCTTCCAGGATGTCGTGGATGTCCGCGCCGCAATGCTCCTTCCAGGCTGAGGGAAGGTCCAAGCGGCAGAAGGGAGGCTTGAGTGAAATGTTTTCTCCGCGATAGTCCACGGACTCGATGCCCAAGGCCTTCGCGGCCGCGCAAACCACGGTCTCGAAGAGCTCTGCCATGCCGTTGTAGTCCGAGTAGGCCTGATAGGCCTCGAGCATGGTGAACTCGGGGTTGTGGCGCGTGTCGATCCCCTCATTGCGGAAGATCCTGCCGAGCTCGTAGACGCGATCGAATCCGCCGATGATGAGGCGCTTGAGGTAGAGCTCCGTGGCGATGCGAAGGACCAGCTTGCGGTCCAAGGCGCGGTGGAAGGTCTCGAAGGGCGTGGCCGTGGCGCCGCCGGCCTGCGCCAGGAGCACGGGGGTCTCCACCTCGAGGAAGCCCATCTCGTCGAGGGCGCGGCGGATGGCGGAGATCATGAGGGACCGGTCCACGAAGCGCTTGCGCGCCTCGGGGTTGGCGATGAGGTCCAGGTAGCGCTTGCGGTAGCGCTGGTCCGTGTCCTTGAGCCCGTGCCACTTTTCGGGCAAGGGGCGCAGGGCCTTGGAGAGAAGGGTCAGCGTATGGACTTCGAGCGTGATCTCGCCGGTGCGCGTGCGGAACATGGGGCCTTCCACGCCCACGAAATCGCCCACGTGGATGTCCTTGACGAAGAAGGAGTAGGGCTCGGGGCCGAGCAGGTCCTTCTTGAGATAGAGCTGGAGCTTGGTCCCGTTGTCGAGGATGTGGGCGAAGGAGGCCTTGCCCATCTCGCGGATCTGCATGAGGCGTCCGGCGATGCGCGGCTGCTCGGAGGTCTTCCCCTCGGTCAAGGGGGTCCCGAGCGCCAGGGCTTGGACAGAGGAGTGCGTGCGCTGCCAGCGGTGAGGGTAAAGGTCGATGCCGCGCTCGCGCAGCTCGCGGACCTTCTCCAGACGGGTCTTCAGGATGTCTTCTTCCATAAATCCTTAATTCCTTTTTTCGGAGAGGATGCTGCCGATGAGTTCGCGCAGGAGCTTTGGGTCAAAGGGCTTTTGGACGTAGGCCGCGACATTGGGGGCCATCTCGAAGAGGTCGCGCATCTTCTGGCCTTTGGCGGTCAGGACCAGGATGGGGATGGTGCAGGTCTTTTCCTCGCTGCGAAGACGGGTGCTCAAGGTATAGCCGTCCATGACGGGCATCATGATGTCCAGGACGATGAGGTCCGGCCTGGGCGCGGTCTGCGAGGGGGGATCGACTCCCAAGCGAGCGAGCGCGGTCTGGCCGTTGTTGGCGTCGAGGATGGTGTGCCCGTCTTTTTCGAGGACAAAGCGCAAAAGGGTGACGATCTCAGGCTCGTCGTCGACGACGAGGATGGTGCTCATGCTCACCGGCGTCGCTTCAGGGCGGAGGCCACCGTTTCGCGCAGGACTTTGGGGTCGAAGGGTTTTTCCATGTGGCCGGCGACATGGGGGGCCGCGGCGAAGAGTTCCTTCATGCGGGCCTTGGCCGTGAGGATGATGATGGGAATATTGCGGGTGCGGTCATCGGCGAGGAGCCGGGTGCTGAGCGTGTAGCCGTCCATTCCGGGCATCATGATGTCCAGGATGATGAGGTCCGGCAGGGGCTTGGAGGCGTCATGGGGCTCGACGCCGAGTTGTGCGAGGGCGGCTCCGCCGCTGGAGGCGGCGCTGACCGTGTGGCCGGCCTGGCCCAGGGTATATGCAACCAGGGATTGGAGTTCGGTCTCATCGTCGATGACAAGGATGGAAGCCATGGTCAGGGCCTCTTTTGGGCTAGGATGGAGACGACGGTGTCGCGCAGGGCCTTGGGATCGAAGGGCTTCTCGATGTAGGCAGCCACGGACAAGACGGGCTTAAAGAGGTCTTTCATGCGGTCGCGGGCCGTGAGGACCACGATGGGGACGCTGCGGGTGCGGGGGTCTTCGGCCATGCGCTGGGCCACGGTGTAGCCGTCGACCTGGGGCATCATGACGTCCAGGATGAGGAGGTCGGGGGCGGGGGCGGCGGGATTCTCGGGCTCGATGCCCAGCTTCTCAAGAGCTTGGACGCCGTTGAACGCCTCCCAAATGATATGCCCATCCTTTTCCAGGATGAACTTCATGAGCGTGACCACGTCCCGCTCGTCGTCGACAACCAGTATGTTCGCCATACGATGAATGGATTGTATTCCTTTCCATATAGCCCCGTCAATCCATTCATGAAGTTTCTTCACTCCGGGCTTGCCCCGGAGCCCAGCTTCTGTATTTCTGTACAGGGAACCCAATAGGGGCTTCGATCGTAATATAGGGGGGCGTGCTGTAGAATGCAGAAGATGTCCGCTGATTATCGAGGGGGGCTCCTATGGCTGCGAGGAACGCGGAGGCGGGCAATCGGGAGATGGTTCCGATATGCGAGATCGAGCAGCGGATATTCCTGATCCGCGGGCAAAAAGTCATGATCGCTTGGGACTTGGCTGCGTTATACCGGGTCCCAACCAAGGTCTTGAACCAGGCTGTGAAGCGTAATCAAAATCGCTTCCCTGATGGATTCATGTTCCGCCTCAGTCGAGAGGAGGCTCGGGAACTGGTCAAGAATAATCCCCGGATTGAGATTATCAAGCATGCGGCGGCGACTCCATTCGTTTTTACTGAATACGGAGTGGCCATGCTCTCCAGCATTTTGCGCAGCAGGCGTGCCGTTCAGATAAACGTCCAGATAATCCAGACCTTCATACGCCTGCGCCAGTGGGCGCTGACGCATAAGGAACTGGCTCAGAAAATCACGCAGCTGGAGCATCAGAGCAAGAGCCACGACAAAGACATTCGGACGATTTTTGCGGCCCTCCACGAGTTGATCGACCCTCCCGAACAGCCTCGTAAATCTATAGGATTCCATCCGTAAGTGGGGAACTGGTCACAAATTGTGACCAGTTCATTCTCGACGACAAACGATGTGTTTGCTGGGGAACCTATCACAGATTGGGGATGGGTTCCTTGAGATGACACCGAGAGGTGGTCACAATTTATGACCACCTCTCGGTTATTTTTCGAACCAGAAGTAGGGGTGGTCGACTTTTTCGTAGTACTTGGGCGGGGTGTGGGTTCGGAATTCTTCGCGGAGCTGCTTCATGCGGGGGGAGGAGGCGAAGGTCTTGAGGGAGAAGCCCTGGGCGCGGGCGTAGCGGCCGATCGTGGTCTTTCCCAGGGCTTGCTCCAAGCTCGCGCCCTTCTCAATGGCGGAGGTGAAGAGCTGGTTGTTGACCGCGTCCAGGCTGAAGTCCAGCTTCTCGGCCTTGTCTGCGGTCATGAGTCCTGCGGCTCTGAGCAGGGAGGAGGCGATTCCGTTCCTTCGGGCGCCGGGGACGGTCTCCATGTTTTTGACGTAGAGTTCGTTGTCGTGTGGGTCGAATTGAAAGGTGATCTGTGCGACGATCTGGTCTCCTTTTGCGATCACGATCTGATAGGAGGCCGCTAGGCCCAGTGAGTCCGTGTTCCACTTGAATACGTCCTTGATGCGGAAGTCCGCGGGGAGTCCCATGTCCTCGAGTCCCGGCGGAACAGGAATGCTCTGGAAATTCACGTTGGCGAAATTGGGATGATTCGTTTCTGAGAAGGGCGGATAATACTCGAAGCGGGCCAGTTGTTCAGGGATGCGCTCCGGTTCCGCAGCAACGGGGACGGCCTCCTCTTTCGAGGTTGCAGTCTCCCCCTCGTAGGCCTTGCGCAGGTCTTCATTGGATGCGTGCGCGGGTCGTATTCCGTGAAACCACTGCATCGCCCGTTGGAGCAGGCTGCCGCTTTTCTTCCCGCTGTTCTGCTCTTCTGCCGCGGATGCGGCTTCACCGGTCTTGAGGGAAAGTGTCGCTGGCTTGTGGGCGACGCCGATCTGGATGCGGACCGGCTCGACGGCCTTTGCCGAGGGGGTGATCGCTTGCGCGTCTTCAGCGGTTTTCAGCGGGAAGACGGCTGAGGGAGTCCCCGAGAGCTGGGATGCGGGCAATGCCAGGTTCGACAATGAGGGATTGATTAGGTTGTCGCCGATAGAGGCGGCGTTGAGAACGGATTCAGCGATTCCTGTCGGAATGGACGCTATCGGGGTCGGCGGAGCCTGATTCAGGATCGTCTGCGCCGAGACTGCCGCAGCGCCTGTGATGGCGAAAAAGCCCGCACGTAGGACTGCCCGGAGCATGCGCGTCATGGAGGACCGTGAGCGGGAAATCATCCCTAATAGTGTAGCGGGCGGCGTCGATAAAATAAGGGCCGATGGCCATGTATGAATCTGGGTCCAAAGGCCCATCCGGAAAAATTCAGACATGGACGGATTTGAGGCCGACTGAATTTTTCCGGAGGGTCGATGGACAGCCTAAAACCATTGAATATTAGTAGAATGCCGAACGGACAGATAAGGAGAATCAAAACATGGCCATCGAACAGACGCTCGTGCTCATCAAGCCGGACGGCGCCAAGAGGCGGCTGACCGGACTCGTCATCGACAGACTCGACGCGGCGGGGCTTCAACTCGCGGGTTCCAAGATGGTCTCGGTCACCGAAGACCTCGCCCGAGCCCACTATCAGGAACACGTCGGCAAGGCTTTCTTCGAGAACCTCGTCCGCTATATCCGCGGCGAGTTCCACGCCATCCCGGACAGCCGCATCCTCGCGCTGGTCTACGAGGGAGAGAACGCCGTGGCCGCGGTGCGAAAGGTCGCCGGCGCCACCAATCCTGAGAACGCCGACCCCTCGACGGTGCGCGGCTCCTTGGGGCGCGTCACCACCCAGGGCCAGTTCGAGAACGTGCTCCATGCCTCCGGCAGCGTGTCCGAGGCCGAGCGCGAGATCAAGCTCTGGTTCCTTCCGCACGAGATCATCGGGCCCCGCTACCCGGCCAAGAAGTCCGGCGCGGACCCCAAGGTCCTCGTCTGGGCATGATCCTCGCGGCGGTCCTTGCGCTCCTTGCCTGCGCGGCCCAGGCTGCGCCGACTCCGTTCCCTGTGAGGAAGGGGGCGGCGCAGCCTCCGGTCCCGCCCGTCGCGGCCGTGAAGTCCACGGAGACTGCCAAGCCCGTCGTGCGCAGGCCCATACGCCAATTGCCCGGCGAGGAAGTCCAATTCAAGACGAAAGACGGTTGGACGATCACGGGCAATTATTTCGAGTCCGATCAAGACCGGCCCACCGTGATGCTGCTCCATGACGCGGCCGGCCGCCGCCAGGACTGGCTTCCGTTGGCCTCGCTCCTGGCTAAAGAAGGCGTCGGCTTCCTGGCCTGGGACATGCGCGGGCATGGGCAGAGCCAGAATCCTCCGCCCGAGCAGCCGGCGCAGTGGAACAAGTTCGTCGTCAACAAGGCCTATAACGAGTGGGACAACATGCGGGAGGACGTGGCCGCGGCCGCGGCTTTCCTCGATGAGAAGGGCATCCCCAAGGAAGAGATCATGATCGGCGGTTCGGATGCGGGCGCGAACATCGGGCTCAAGTACGCCGCGGTGCATCCTGAGATCACGGCCGTGTTCCTGCTTTCCCCGGCGATCAATTATAAGGAAGTCTTCGCGGTCAACGCTCTTCGGGCCTACGGCGAGCGGCCTATCCTCATCGTGACCGCGATGGATGACCGGCGCTTTGCCACGGAAGCAGGCCTGCTCTTCGGATTCGCCAAGCAGTCCGCGGGCGAGGCTCGCGCCGGACTCCTGCAGGTCGAGAAGAAGCACGGCACCAAGATGTTCGCCGCGCAGAAGGACCTGCCGCAGAAGCTCATGGAATGGATACTGAACCCCGCTCCTCCCGAACTTCCGGTTCCTGCGGCGGCCGCTGCCGCGCCGGCGGAGTCCTCGGACGGGCTTCCCACGGAAGAAGAGCTGGACGATTCCAACGTGCAGCAGGGAGCGGCGCGCTGATGTCCTCCACGCTGTCCTATGGCCGATTGCCCACGGAACAGCCCAACCCGGCTACGCGCGGGCTCGATACATTCTCCACGGAAAAGATCGTGCGCCTGCTCAACGAGCAGGATGCGCTTGTGCCCAAGGCCGTCGCGGCGGTCAGGCGGAAGATCGTTCGCGCCGCGGATGCCGCGGCAGAGGCTTTGCAGCGCGGGAATGCGCTCGTTTTCGTCGGAGCAGGCACCAGCGGCCGGCTCGGCATCCTGGAGGCCGCGGAATGTCCGCCCACCTTCGGAGTGAGCTCGCGCGAGGTGCGCGCGATCATGGCCGGAGGCCGCTCCTCGGTGTTCCGCGCCAAGGAAGGCGCCGAGGATGATCCCCAGGACGGCGCCCTCCAGCTCAAGCGCACGGCTCGCAAGGGGGACTTGGTCATCGGGATCGCGGCCAGCGGCGTGACGCCTTTCGTGCGGGGCGCTCTCGGCCAGGCGCGCAGGCTGGGCTGCAGGACGGTCCTGATCACCTCGAATTTCCGCGCGCCAGTGCCCGAGGCGGAGATCGTGGTGGCTCCGGACGTGGGGCCCGAGTCCTTGAGCGGGTCCACGCGCATGAAGTCCGGGACCGCGGCCAAGCTCGTGCTCAATACGATCACGACCGCGGCCATGGTCCGCATGGGTAAGGCCTACGACAACTGGATGGTGGACCTGCGGCCGACTTCCTACAAGCTTCGTCTTCGGGGGATCCGCATCGTCTCGCGCTTGGCCGAGCTGGACTCCGCCAAGGCCGAACGGCTTTTTGACGACGCGGGCGGAAGCGTCAAGACCGCGGTGCTCATGTCCCGCCGAGGGCTTTCCAAGGCGCAGGCTTTGCGCAGGCTCTCGGAGTGCCGGGGCTGGCTGCGCGCCGCGCTGGGTGAAGGGAAAACCTGTTCTTGCAGTCACGCGATTGCGCGCAAGCGCGGGAAGGCGCGCGCATGAACGGCCGCATCGTGGTCGAGACCGTGGGCAGCCTGGTCCTCAAGGATAATCCGCTCGGCGATCCGCGGCGGCGCGAGGTGCCGGTCTATCTCCCGCCGTCTTATGTGAAGGAAACGTCGCGCCGCTATCCCGTCATTTACTATCTGCCCGGCTTTGGGAGCACGGCGCGCTCCGTGCTGGAGGGGCATCCTTGGAAGGAAAAACTTTTTGAGCGTTTCGATCGCCTCATCTCGGAGGGTCGTTCCCCGGAGGCCCTGCTGGTGGTCCCGGACTGCTTCACGCTCATGGGCGGCGCGCAGTACATGGATTCTCCGGCGGTCGGCGCCTATGAGACGCATCTGATCAGCGAGCTCGTACCGTACGTGGACGCGCGCTACCGCACGGCGGGCAGGGCCGTGTGCGGGAAATCGAGCGGCGGCTACGGAGCCCTGCGCCTGGCCATCCGCCATCCGGAGGTCTTCCCGCATGTGGCGGCGCACAGTCCGGACCTCTTCTTCGAGGTCTGCTATGGTCGGGACATCCACGGATGCGTCAATGCCCTGGCGCCGTGGAAGCATCATCCGGACCTCTATTTCCGGGAGTTCAAGGCCAGCCGCGCCAAGGACGCTTTCCCGCATGCGCTCGTCAACAGCATGGCCATGGCCGCCTGTTATTCTCCCGATCCCAAGAGTCCCATGGGCTTTGTCCTTCCCTTCGATCCCTACACGGGAGAGCTTGTCCCCGAGGTCTGGGCGCGCTGGAAGAAGAACGACCTGCTCGAGGTTTCTGCCGCGCATGCGCGGGCTTTGCGCAAGCTCAAGACGATCTACCTCGACTGCGGGACTAAGGATGAGTTCTTCCTGCATCTGGGAGCCCGCGCCTTCAGCCGCAGGCTCGGCGGACTGAAGATCCGGCACCGCTACGAGGAGCATGGCGGCGGGCATTTCGATACGGCAGAGCGTCTGGAGACCTCCTTGCCGCTCTTGGCTAAGACCGCATCCGCGAGGAAGAAAGGCTGATGCTCGCGCTGGGGCTCATGTCCGGCACTTCGGCCGACGGCGTGAGTCTCGCTCTTGTGCGCGTCGACGGGGGCAAACTCCGCGTGCTCGCGCATGAGACCTACCCCTACTCTCCGGAACTCTCGCAGAGGATCCTGGCCGCGCCACGCGCCTCTGCCCCGGAACTCTGCCGCCTGAATTTCGAGCTGGGCGCGGTCTTTGCGCGCTGCGCCAAGAGGTTCATGCGGGACAATCGCGTGCCAAAGGGCGCCGTCGGCGCGGTGGGTTCTCACGGGCAGACCGTGATCCACTTGCCTGAGGATCGCCTGCCGTCGACTCTGCAGATCGGAGAGCCTTCCTTTTTGGCCGAGAGCGTGGGCGCTCCCGTGGTCTCGGATTTCCGTCCGCGGGACATGGCCGTGGGCGGAGAAGGCGCGCCCCTGGCGCCCTTCTTCGACGAGTACGTCTTCGGCGGCGGTTCTTTGCGCGCTCTGCAGAACCTGGGCGGGATCGGCAACGCGGCCTTCGTGGGCAAAGGGATCAAGACCTTCGGCTTCGACACGGGCCCGGGCAACTGCCTCATGGACCTGGCGGTCCGGCGAATGAGCAACGGCCGCAAAGTCTTTGACCGCGACGGCCGCATCGCTCTCTGCGGCCGTATCGACGAGGCTTTGGCGGGCTGCCTGCTCAAGCAGGGCTTCTTCGCGCGCAGGCCTCCCAAGACCCTGGACCGCGCCGCTTTCGGCGAGCAGTATCTGCGCCGCCATTTTCCCGCAGGCCGCATGCGGCACGAGGATGCCGTGGCCACGCTCACCTATTTCACGGCCTTGAGCGTGAGCGATGCCGTGCGCCGCTTCCGGCCGAAGAACATTCCTTTGAGCGAACTCATCGTCAGCGGAGGGGGAGCGCTCAACCCGGCGCTCATGGGGCATCTGCGCAGGCTCCTGGCTCCCGTGCCCGTGCGCAGCATCTCGGAGCACGGCATCCATGCCCTGGCTAAGGAGCCGGCCATGATGGCTTTGCTGGCGGTCCTGGCCGTCGAAGGGAAGATCAATCATTGCCCGGCAGCCACGGGAGCGCGGGAGCCGCGCATCCTGGGGAAGATCACGCCTGCCTGCGTGCGAGTGAAGACGGCGAAGAAGAGGAGCATGTCCAGATGAAAAGAAGGATATCGCAGCTTGTCCTCGCCGCTCTTTTTGGAGCGTGTGTTGTTCAGAACGGTTCCGCGCAATCCGGAGCCCTGCATCCTTGGGCCCCGGCTTTGCGGGTCCAGCAGAGCGGGAATTGCCTCTTCGACGGAGACTGCCGCTTGGCGCAGGCCGAGCCTGTCGTCGGGCAGGACAAGCCCGCCTGGATCATCCGCGCGGATTCTGAAGGCGGGGAAAAGCTCGCGGCGCCGCGCTACATCGTGAACCTGCCGGAGATCCCTTCTTCGATGCGGAGCATGGCCGCGGACTATGAGGCCATACCGCACAAGAACCAGGAAGAGACCCGCGAATGGGTGGACCATATCAACGCCCGCATCGATGTGATCAATGCGGGCCGCCCGGGCTACAGGATGCCGCATTGGACCTTCAGCGGCGGACCCGATGAGCCGGCCTATGCCTGCCTCTCCTACGCGGCCAGTGCGGCCATGGATTGGTGGTCTTTGCAGCTGGGCAAGCCCTTGGGCGAGTATCGCAGTTCCATCAACGGCCGTATGGAGCGCGGAACGGATCCCAGGACCCTGGAGCTGGAGTACATGGCGCGCAATGCATTGGGAGACGTCCGCTACGTGATGATGGGCAAGGAGAGCGATTTGGGCACCGATCCTGTCCGGCATGTCCCGATCCCTTATCAGCCGCTGGCCTACGCGGAGATCCTCACGGGGGAGAAGAGCTTCGCCAACATCGATCCGTATACCGGGGACAAGCACGTTTACAACGCGGCCGACGGGGCCATGGAAGGGAGCAAGGTCTCCTTGTTCACCAACCGCGTCTTCGAGCCGCAGACTTCGGATGATCATGCGCGGCAGCTCGCCCAAGCCCTGGAGAAATGGGGAGTGGTCTGCGCGCAGATGGAGACGCCCAGGAATTCTCAGCGCCTGCCCGGCTCTCACGCGGTGCTCGTGGTGGGCTACTTCTGCATGGAGGAGGGTCGGCGCCTGATCTCCTGCGCGCAGAACAAGACCGACGAGGAATGGGCCAAGACCGCGTATTTCGTGGTGCATGACTCCTTCGGGAATTTCCCGCCTTCGCGCGATTTCGATGCGGACGGCGGCCCGGCCTACCGGGCCGTGCCCATACGCTCTATCGACCAGGCCGCGGCTTTTCCGCACGGCTTGAACGTGCTCGTCCGTTCTCAGGAGGGCGCGCAGGACCGCTGGGAGCTGGCGATCGTCAATAAGGCCGGGCGAGCCGTGAACGTGATTTCAGTCGAGTGCCTTTCCGAGGAGTGCTCCGTGGAGCGCACGGCGAGCGGAGGCTTCCTCTTGAACGCTCCGGCGGGGTCGCGGCCGCGCTTGGCCGTCAAAGCCAGGCATTATTTCAGCCCCAAGGGCACGGCCCGGGTCTTCCGATTGAAGCTCGATGAAGCGGATCGATTTCAAGCCCAGGAGGAGAAGCCATGAGGTTCCTTGCAGCCGCGCTCGTCCTTGTTCAGGCCGCGCTTTGGTCCGCTGGGCAGGCTCTTGCTCTGGGCGGAGAAGTCCGGGATCTGACGGCCGCGCATCCATCCGCCTTTCCGGCGTCGGAGTCGGGAGCCATGACCGCGGGCCGCATGTTCGACGGGACGTCCGCGCGATTCTCCTTGGCCGACGATTCCGTCGTGGATGCATCCTCGGAGGGCATCGACGGAAGGAAGCAGGCCGCTTTGGAGAAAGTCCTTTCCAAAAGGGTCAGCGCGCATCCGTGGCTGCCGGCCAAGTATGATGACGTGCTGCCTCTGCAGTTCATCGAGGGGCCTGATGCCGGGAACGAAGGCTTCGGCCGGCGCATGTTCCACGCGGCCGCGGCGATCCCCGCAGGAGCGCTCTGGACGCCGGTCCATGCCGCCAGAATCGCCGGACGCCTGTTCTTGGACGGCGACTTTAAGAGCGGAGACAAGGCCGGCGCCGCGATCGTGGGCGCGCTGGCGTTCTTCGCGGCTATCCCGGTCGGCGCGGTCCTGGGGGTCGCGGCCGTGCCCGTGAACCTCTATCATGGGATAAAAGACCTCTTCGAGGGAAAGTTCTGATAGATGCCGCCTCCTGAGAAAGCCGCTCTCGCGCCCAACAGCCCCGAGGCTCTCCAGATCGCGGAGGCCGAGCGCATCACGCGTTTTCGCCGCGCGGGCGAGGAATATCTGCGCGAGGCGCATGCTCGCATCAGCGAGGCCCAAACCTGCCTGATGCGCGGGCTCGGGCATCTGCCCCTGGGACGCCTGCGCGAGGAGATCCGCAGGATCGTGCAGGAGATGTCTTCGGCCAAGGCGGAGTTCGACAAGAAGGCCGCGCTCTTTCGGGAGCAGTACCTGGCGGTGGCCTCCGACGATGGGGATTTCCGGGCGCATCTGGCGCTCCTGGAGGTCCAATACGAGGCCAGGGTCCGAGCCGCGGAGACCGGATTGCGGCTGCTTCTGGACAGCTTCGAGGCGCATCTGCGCGGTCCCTCGGAGGGCATCGAGGGGCTCTGCGACCAGGCGCACGAGGCTTTGGGCGCGCGCCTTTATCCCGTGCACGCGGAGCTGCTGGGGGCTCTTCAGCAGGAGACCCGGCGCCATGACGAGCTTCAGAAGCGCATGGAGGACCTGCGCGTCGAGCGCGATTCTGCTTTGGAGCAGACCCGGCGCGAGACCGCCCAGATCCATGAGCTGGCGCAGGAGATCTCGAGGCTCCTGGCCAAGGAAAGGCAGTCCGCGGCGCAGGCCCGCAGCGAGAACGAACGCTCCGAGCAGATCCTGCGCAGCCGGCTGGAGAAGGTGGAGTCCTGGCTCAAGACGGCCGAGGCCGAGCGGGACAAATCCTGGAAGGAACTCGACCGCGCGCAGAAAGAAGCGGACCAGCTGCGCGCCGAGGCCCTCACTTTCGAGGGGAAGCTCCGGGAAGCGCAGTCTGCGGCCCAGGACGCGGGCCGCCGCGCCGCGGAAGCGGCCCGGCAGGCCTTGGCGCCCAAGGAGAAGGCGGAGCTCGAGAAGCTGCGCGCGGCTCTGAAGGCGGCCGAGGAGGAGGCTCTCGCGGTCCGTGCGGCGCTCGAGCAGAGCGAGGCGGATCGGCGGGCGGCGCAGGCGCAGGCGATATCGAAGGGGGAGTCCGCGCAGGCCAAGGAGGAGGTCGCCCGGATGCAGGCCCTCCTTCACGGCGTCGAGGCCGAGCGCGCGGCCATGCGCGAATCCTTCGCCCGCAAGGAAGCGGAGTTCAAGGTTGCGCTGGAATCCGCCGCGGCGAGCGCGACCGTCGCGGCAGCCGCTGCCGCGGCACAGATAGGGCCGGGCGCGGTGGTCGGCGCCGGAGAGCTCCAGGAATTGACGCGGCTGCGCGCGCTCCAGGAATCCTCGGAAAGAGAGAAGGATATCCTGCGCGCGCGGACCGAGACCTTGGAGAAGCGTTTGCGCGAGGCCGAGTCCGGCCGCGACAAGGCGTGGGAGTCCGCGGAATGGGCGAGGAAGGAGAGCGACTCCTTGCGCGAGAAGGTGCAGGAGATGCTCAAGCGCAATTTCGTTTCGGATGCGAGGCGGGACAAGGATCTCTTGGAGAATGCCGCCAATTGGTCCTCGGAAAAGGCCGATCTTATGGAGAAGATGGAGATCACCGAGGGGCAGCTCGCCACTCTCCGCACGGCCTATGACCAGAGCAATCGCGATTGGGAGCAGGCCTTGGCCGCGCAGGATGCCAAGCGCCTGGAAGAGATATTCCAGCTTCGGACTGAGCTCAAGCGGCTGCAGGACGCGGGTTCGTCGTGGAACAAGGATTTCCGCGCGCAGCCGCCGCGGGAGGATGCGTGATGCTGTTCTTCGGCGGGAAGAAAAAAAAGACCGTCCTGGTCGTTGATGACGATGCGGGCGCGCGCACGCTGCTGCACACGTTCCTGGAGGACTCGGAGTACGAGGTCTTGGAGGCCGGGGACGCGGCAACGGGCTTGGCTATGGCGGCCCGCCATGTCCCGGACCTCATCATCATGGACGTCATGATGCCCGGGACCACGGGCTGGGACGCGGTTCGCGCGCTGCGGGGGCAGTCCAAGACCAAGGCGATCCCGGTGCTCATGTGCACCTGTCTGAGCCGCATGGCCGACGTGGAGAAATGCCTGGTCTCAGGAGCCAACGACTATATCAACAAGCCTTATGACCTGGCGCGGTTGAAGTCCAAGATCGACAAGCTGCTCCCTCCGCCGACCTCAGCGCCTTGAGCTGAGGATCCTGAATTTCTGAAGAAATCTGCGGAATTCCGAGCGGTAGGCGTCGAAGGCGTCCTCATCGACGGTAAGCTTGACGATGAAGTAATCTTCCTTGTCCGGGATGAACGCGTAGAAATGGTGCAGCATCACGGGCTCGGCGGGAAGCGTTTCCTGCGGGAACAGGCGCGATTCCCGGACCTCGAAGACCTTGGCTCCCCGTTCCGAGATTCGCCAGGCCTGCATGGGCGTGGCGATGCGCGCGCAGGCTCCCTCGCAGCGGAGTTCGCGCTTGAGCCCTTCCATCAGGGGGATGAATCCGGGAGTATCTTTTTGAACCTGATGGATATGGTAGGCCGGCCGGACGCGTTCATCGTCGCGCGGGCCGAACATGCGCGAGGAGATGCCGCGGACCGAGCGTTCCTCCAGCGCGGACCAGCCCGGAGGGAGTTCGCAGGTGAAGGTCCCTCCCGGGGGCGTATAAGGGATGAAGGCCGGTTCATCCGCGTAAAGGGTCCCCAGCAGGAGAGACAGCAGGAGCGCGTTCATTGAGACTCCCGGGCGAGTCGTTCCGTTTCCAGCCAGCTTTCCCGAGCATAAGGCCCGGAGACCGGCAGTTCCTTCACTCCTTCCTGCGGGACGGTTTTTCCCTTCGGCAGGCGTTCCAGCGCGGCGGAAGCTTCCTCGGAACTGAGCAGGCCCGCGGACTCCAGGAGGCGGAGTTCCACGGACGGGTCCCGCTCCATGGTCTGGAAGAAGAGGTCCGCCCAATCCTCGGGGCGCTCAAGCCATTCCTGATAGGCGGTGAGCGACTCGGGATCCAGGAGCGGCTGCCGGCCTTGGGCCTTGGCATAGGCGCGCCAGAACCGATTACGGGCCGCGGCCGAGCGCAGTCGCAGGTGGATGTCCGAAGGCCAGCCTTTGAGCCGGGCATCCGCTTCAAGAAGGGCTGCCAAGAGCTCTCCAGCGAGTTGTTCGGGGCTTAAGCGCAGGCGCAGAGAGCCGTCCTTGTAGACGGCTACGGTTCCTTCTTCTTCGGTGATCTCTCGTTCCGGCGCTTTGTCCCGCGAAGCCGCGTCCAGCGCGGGCGGCCGCAGTCCCAAGGCCTCGTAGTAGCCCGGGTCGTCGGGGAGCCGCACGGTCCGTTTGCCGAAGAGCTTCTTCCAGCGCAGGATCATGGGCGCGTCATTGAGCGCGATCTGGATATTGCCGGGCCGGAGCATATCCTTGCCCTGTTCCACGAGCACGGATGAGCCATGTCTGCCCGATCTTGAGGAATCCAGCAGCAGCGAAGGGAGCAGGTCGCGCACGATCCCGAGAGCGGTCCTGCGTTCAGGCTCCCGGGCGTGCGTTGCGAGCAGTTCGAGGAGGGCCTTCACCTCGCGCGGGTAGGGCGCCGTGGCCAGGAATACCTTGAATCCTTCCGGAGAGAACGAGGCCGACGGGGCGTAGACCGGGACTCTTTCGAGGGCCGCGGTCGGCGCGGGCGCCGGTGCAGGGGGCTGTGCGGGCGTCGGGCTCGCGGGCAGAGGCGCTGCCGGTGCGCTCGGCAAGGGCGAGGGTGCGGCCGGCTGTGCGGGCGGCAGCGGTGCAGGCGCGGGAATGATCGGGAAAGCAGGCGCCGGCGTCGCTGATGCGGGAATGACCGTCGTCGTCGCTGTCGGCGCGGCGGACGGCATTGCCGCGGCCGTGTTCGGGATCTGCGGTGTCGCCGCTGCGGGCTGGGAAACGGGGGGAATGGGCTTATCGACGGCAGTCGCGGCCGGCGTCGCAGGGACTTGGGGCGCTGTCTGGATGGGTGCGGCTGCGGGGAGCGCCGGCGCCGCAGGCCGGGGAAGAGAGGCCGGGATGTTCGCTGCGATCGCTAAAGGCGCCGCCGCCGCGGCCAGTACGGAGAGAGGCGCGGGCGCAGAGGCCGGCGTTGTGTTCTGCTCAGCGGGTGCGGATGCCGAAGGCGCCGGCACGGAGCGTGCGGCAGGGCGCGGCAATGGCGGCGCGGGCTCGGGGGGGGTGGCTTTTTCCGCGATGCGGGGAGGGGGCAGCGGGCCCAGGGACATCTCCAGATTCATCTCCGAGATCTCCTGCGCCGAGAAGTAAGGCTTGAGGTCCTTGCGCGTGGCGCTTGGGAGTATCCCCCAGTACATGCGCGCGATGACGCGCAAGGTTTCCCGGTCCGGCTCGGGCAGTTTTTTTTGGAAATCGTTGCGGTTGAAGATCATGTCCATTTGCAGAAGGGCCTGCAGCCTTCGGCGGCTGCGCAGGTCTTCCAAGATGAAGGAGAGGTCTTCCCGGCCGACCGGCGAGGTCTGAGACGAGGCGAAGATATAGCGGTCTTCCAGGCGGTAGCCGCTTTCCTTTAGTAGACGCGCATCGCGCTCATCGAGCGGGGTGCTGGAGAGATCGTAGGGTTCGAGCCCGGCCATCTCCTCGGCGAAGCTGTCCTGGGATCCCTGCGCGCAGGCAGGTTCCGGCAGGCTCAACGCTAGAGATAGGAGTAGCGACAGCGGCAGCATTCCCGCATTATATGAATATTCGGCTCAGCGTTTGCTGTCGCGCAGGACTTCCAGCTCGTAGATCTTGGCCTGCACGGCCTTGGCATCCCGGGAGTTCGGGGCGCCCAATAGATAGAGCTGGAGGCTCTCGATGGCTCGGGCGTAGTCTTTCATCGACGTCTGCATGAGCCCAAGATTGAAGTAGGCATCCGCCCACCAGGGAGCCAGCGCAATCGCCTCTTCCATCTTTGCGACGGCTTTCGAATATCCGCTCTCATCCTGCGCTTGATGGAGATAGGCCTGGGCGTGCGCGGCCAAGCGCACGGCTTCCTCGGGAACCTGCGGCGCGGAGCCGAGCATGCCCACGGCTTTCAAGTATTTTGTCCGAAGGCTCTTGTGGAGCGTTCCGTTGGGCCACGCGTCCTTGAACGCGTTCCCGTAGGACTCGAAGGCGGCCTGGGCATCGCCCGCGATGGAAGACTCGTCTCCCTTGAGAGATTCCGCGCGCGCCCGCGCTTGAGTCTGCGGATAGTCGAAGAGCTTCTTGTCCGCGCGGATATCCGAAAGGATGGAGTTGAGCGCGCCGGTGATGATGCCTTCGAGGGTCTCCCGTCCGGCGTTGCCCGCGTTCTTCACCGCGAAGGGATTGGCGATAGCGCCGGGAAGGATGCCGTAGCAGTAGAGCAGGAAGAGAAGGTCCGTGTTCAGGGACACATAGATATGCGTGTCCGCCGTGATCCCGGGCTTCCAATAGTAGGTGAACGAATCCCAGGTCTTCGGGTCGGTGAAAGCAAGGCCGATCACCGCGGGGAAGCGCTCGTCCACGGTCACGAGGAAGTCCTGATCCGCGGCCTCGGCTTGCGCGGCCACGCGCTTGACCTCGAAGAGGGCGGAGAGCGCGCTGCTCACGGCCAGGGAGTAGCCGGGGTCGGTCGGGACTACGGCGTGCAGCACGCCTTTGAATCCCGGCGCCGGTTCCGTATCGAGATACGCCGCGGCGGTCCTCACGCGCGGCGGCACGTATAAAGCGGCTTTCAAGCGCTGCTCCGGGACGGGCATCAGCGGCGGCGTGTAGAAGTCGGTCCGAAGCGGCCGGGTGCCCGTGCACCCGGAGCTCGCGAAGCAGAGCAAGGCCAGCAGAGAGGCGCGGCGCAGGATGTTCATGAATCCCTCCTTATTTTTCTTGCTTCATGACGTTCTCATCGGCTCAGACAGGCCTCCGCGGCCGGGGAGACTTCTTTGCGGATCACGGTTCCTTTTGCATCGAGATAGATCAGGTTCTGCGCCGTTTGTTCGGGGTGAGCGCCGCGCAGGGCCGAGGACTGGACGTCGATGTGCAGTTCGCCTGTCTTCTCATCGCGCTGGACGAGGACTTTGACGATGAGCTGCTCCTGGCGTTCCTTGTCTTTGGCGATGTAGTCGCGTCCGCTGGAGAATATCTTGTGCGCGTCCTGCGTCCCGCTGGGCGGCTGCGCGCGCAGGTCCGCCAGGATGGCGCGCAGGTCTTGCCTGAGCTGCCGGGCCAGTCCGCGTCCCTCCTCTCCCATGCCCTCGGCTTGGCCGTAGACCTCCGAGACGGCGCAGTCGAGCGCCTTTTCCTGCCGGCGCGAGAGTCCGCTGCGCGGGGCCGGAGCCGAAGAGTCTCCGCGTGATGAGGTCTTGACCGCCGCGACCGCCGCCGAGTCGGCTGCGGCGGGCGTCGGCTTGCGAGGAGGCGCATGGCCGGGGGCCTTGGCGCCGGGCGGGGCGGAGGGCTGCGAGGCTTTCTCTGCGGTACCCGCGGCTGTTTGCGTCGGTGCGGGCGCGGTGGGGGGCTTGGGTCCGGCGGGAAGGTTCCGGCGCTGCTCGAACTCCGCGCGCGCCGAATCTTTATCGTCCTCGATGGACTGCGCGGCGGGCTCGGAGGCGCTTTCAGGCGCGGGGGCCGACTGCGCCTGGGTGCTTGGAGGTTCCGCCGCCGCTGGATCTTGTCGGGCCGCCGGCGGGGGCTCAGGATTTTTTTGTTCCGCGGCGGGCAGGGGCTTCGAGAGAAGGGCCGGTTCGGGCGGCGCGCTCAAGTCCTTCATCTGGAGCGGGGCATCCTCGGCCGGCGCCTGCGCCGCGGCAATGCCGGACTCAGGGGCCGGGGCGGCGGCCTGCATCGGCTTGAGCTGGAGTTCTCCGCCCGCGGAAGCGTTAGAGGCGCTTCCCTCGCCGAAATCCTCATCGGCGTAGCCGGGCTGGGCCGAGGGGCCGCCGCAGCGCGAGTCCCATTCGCGGACGTTGCCGCGGTAGCGCGCGACCATGCTCGCGAACTGGCTGCCGACGTCGGAGAGGGGCCGGGTCGGGCGTTTGAGTCCGATGAGATGTAGCTTGCACCAGTCCTCATCCGGCTTGCCCTTCATCCGCGCAAGGGCTTCCCGCCGCGCGCGGTCCTCGAGCACGCGGCGCTCGAAATCCACGCCGTTATTTCCGGCGGACATATCTTTGAGCCGGAGCTCTTCTCCGGACGGATTCTTGAGGCCTTGGAGCAGCTCTTTGCGGTCGGCCTCGAATTTCTTTCGGCGCGCTTCCTCTGCCAGGCGGCGCTGCTCGGCTTCCCATTCGGCCTGCCGCCGCGCGGCTTCCCGCCGGGCTGCGTCAGCCGCGGGATCGCCGCGCAGGGCGTTGCCGATAGCATTGCCGAGGGCGTTGCCGATGGCGGAGGCTCCTGTGATGGCCATCTGCTGTTGGAGGTTGAATCCTCCGCCGGAGACCGCGCCTCCTCCTCCGTTCCAGCCGCAGGCCCGCTTGCAGGCCTCATCCCCGCAAGGCGCGGGAAGGTCGATGCCGCAGTAGCAATGACAGCTCACTGTTCCACCCAAGGCGGCCCGCGGGGCTAATAAAGAGAAAAAGGAAAGGGCCAAGAATGCCGCTGGCGAGGACTTCATAAGGATTCTCGTCCCAATTTATCAAATTCTTGTGCTATCCTTATCCGCGGATGGATGAGAACGGCGCCTTTATCGCCGGCGCGACCGGCCTGACTTGGCCGGACTATCTGCTCACGCTCGCCTGCGTGGCGGGCATGTGCTGGGTGGGCCTTCGCATGAGCCGGCGCAGCCGGAACACCGAGGATTTCTTCCTGGGAGGACGGCGCATGCCGTGGTGGGCCGCGGCCTTGGCTTTCGTGGCCGCGGAGATCAGCGCCATGACCATCATCGGCATCCCGGCCACGGCTTTTCGGGAGAACTGGCAGTATGCGCAGTTCTTCATCGGCTCGGCCGCGGCGCGCTTGACCATCGCCTTCCTTTTCATCCCCGCGTTCTATCGCTACGAGTGCACCAGCATCTATGAGTATCTGCGCCACCGTTTCGGGCCCGGGACGCAGGTTGCGGCCTGTTCCTTCTTCTTCCTCACGCGCTTGCTCGCTTCCGGCGTGCGCCTCATGGCCGCGTGCACCGCGGTCTCGGTCCTGCTCGGCTTGGGATTCGCGCCCGTGCTGATCTTCTTCTCGATCGTGAGCGTGGGCTATATCTGCATCGGAGGAATGAGCTCCGTGGTCTGGACCGGGGTCTTTCAGGCCGGGGTATTCATTCTCTCGGGCTTGGCTACGCTGGCCTTCATCCTCTTCTCCGTTGACGGAGGGCTGCCCGCGGTGATCAAGATCGCCGAGGCCGGCGGACGCCTGAGCCTGTGGAACCTCGGGCCCAAGCTCGGCTCCGCGGGGTTCTTCCACCGCTTCTTTTCGGATCCCAACATCGTCTGGGTCGCTGTTCTCAACGGCTTCTTCGGCTCCATGGCCGCTTTCGGAACGGACCAGGAGATGACCCAGCGGCTCTTGGCCGTGGAGACCCGGAGGCAGAGCCAGCGCAGCATGCTTCATACCATCGGGCTCTCCTTCTTCGTCCTGGCCCTCTATCTGGCCATCGGGACCGGGCTCTACGCCTATTATCAGGTGCATCCGGAGCAGGTGCTTCCTGCCGGGCTCGACAAGATTTACCCGCATTTCGCGGCCAGGGCCATGCCCGTGCTCCTGCGCGGACTTCTCTTGGCGGCGGTAATCCTGGCGTCCATCGATTCTCCCTTGGCCAGCTTGAGCTCTGCTTTCGTGACCGATATCTATCGGCCCTTGCTGAGAAAGGGGGCTGATGAGGCGCATTACCTGAAGGTCTCACGCATCTGCATCGGGTGTTTTGGGGTCTTGCTGGCGATCATCGCCTATACTTTCAGCTCGTATGATGGGATGCTCTGGCTGGCCTTCAAGATCGGCGGCGTGACCTACGGCTCTCTTTTGGGAGTGTTCCTCTTCGGTCTGCTCACGCGGCGCGGCGGGGACCGCGGCAACGTCGTTGCCATGGTCCTGGCCGCGACCGTCAATCTTTTCCTGCTCATCCTCTCCGAGCGCGGCATCCTGCCCCTGGGCTGGAGCTGGCTGGTCATCCTCGGGACATTCATGACCCTCTCCGTATCCTGGCTGTTTTCCTCCGCAGCCGTCACCCCGGCGGAAGCCGGGGTCCGGCAACAGCCGTCTCCTGGGTCCCGGCTTCCGCCGGGATGACGAAGCAAATAGCGCAAGGGAATCGCTGACGCATTAATCTGGGACTTTGGTCCTGGTTCTTGGTGGGGCGCTTACCGTCCAATCAAGGCCGGGTGGCCCATGTTCCTATAGAGAGTCCGGGAATATAATCGAAATAGGATCGCGTATATTTTGAGCGTCTCTGAATCGAGGGCTGATATGAGCGACGAGAAGAGCCTCTTCCTACGGCGAATCATCGCATCCTTGCTGTCCGCGTCCTTGCTGCTGGGCCTGCCGGGCGGTTCCTTCTATGAGGCCTGCGCGCAGACCGTGGCGCAGCCCGTTTCCGGCGTACAGCTGACCCTGACCCTCCCTGTCGCGAATCAAACTCCGCTTCTTTTGAAGGTCGCCTACGACGGGATCGCGCCCCAGCCCGGGATACAGGGAGAGTCGTTGCCGTCGATGTCGGCCGGCGCGCAGCCGGAGATCGTTCGCGTAGAGGATGACGCGGCCGGCGCGCGGACGATCGTAAACATCCCGGCTCAAGCCGCTTCCACGCCGGCCTCCGTAGTCCGCATCAAGATCGACGTCTCGGGTTCGAACACGGCGGAAAGCGCTCCCGCGTCCGCGGCGCCGCAGCCGACTCCTGCCGCGGAGCAGGACCGGAGCCAGTCTCCGCTGCAGGCCGTCCTGACCGGCATCAAGAATTTTTTCTCCGGCGAGGGCGCGCAAAAGCCGGAGGACTTGTCCGCGGCCTATGACGGAGCCGCACGGTCCGGGGTCCCCGTTCCAGGGCAGGAACCCGAAACGTTTCTGGAGGCTGTCTCCGCCCCGGTGGGCGCTGCCTTGGGCGGGGGTGTTTCAGCGCAGAGTCCGGCGGACGCGTCCGTTGAGCCGCACGAACTGGGATTTGTCGCGCCCCAAACGCCTGGACAGCCGGTCATTGATCCTTTTGGCCGGGAGATCGGCTGGGACAATATCCCTCCGGCTCCGGCAGAGGCCCCCATCTCGATCTCGCAGGTCGATCTCGACCCCGCGCCGGGCTCCCACTATACCCCTTCTCCCGAGGATTGGCGAGACGAGGTGTTCTACGCGGTCATCATGGATCGTTTTGGTCGAACGGCTCCTTATACGACGTGGGGGGATCCCGCGGACGGCCGCAGCCGGCATGGGGGGAACATCCGCGGCTTGATCGACAAGCTGCCGTATCTCAAGGAACTGGGCGTCACCACTTTGCTGATCAATCCCTTGCTCATGAACCCGCCGACGGGTTCTCATCAATATTGGGCCGTTAATTTTCTGGCAGTGGACCCGCAGATCGGCACCTTGGCGGGCGTCAATGAACTGGTGGGCAAGGCCCATGAGATGGGCATGCGCATCATCTTGGACACGGTGTTCAATCATACCGCGCCGGTGGCGGAGTACGAGGGCGGCTTCAAGTTCGGACCGGCCAAGAAGATCAAAAAGTGGAACTATCCGGTCAAGCCCGTGGAGCTTCAAGATGAGCAGCATTTCACTCGGCGCGGGGACATCGGCAACTGGCATAATGACGAGGAGGTCCGTTACGGGGACCTGCCCGGCGGCATCAATAAGCTGAATACGGAGAACCCGGCCACGCAGGAACTCCTGATCAAGATCGCGAAGTGGTGGATCAGGAACACGAACATCGACGGCTTCCGCCTGGACGTCTATAAGCATGTCGCGCCGTCGTTCTGGGATCGGTTCTTCCCGGAGATACGGGAATACGCGGCCAGGCTCGGCAAGAATAATTTTTTCCTGACGGGCGAGCTCTACGACGGGGACCCCAACAACATCAGGCCGGAAGTCCATCCGGGACGTTTGGACTCCGCCTATAATTATCCCGCGTATTATTGGGAGATGTCGCCCCTGCACGCGCAGAGTTCCACGCACGGCCTTGAGGAGACTTTTTATGCGCTGAGCCGCATCCTCGAAGGCCGTCTTCATTATCTTCTGCATTTCTTGGACAATCATGACCGGCCGCGCTTCCTTAAGTCCAATGAACCCGAGGGCATCCTGCGCTTCGCCCTGGCTTTCGTGCTCTTGAGCATCGGGATCCCCTACCTTTATTACGGCGACGAGCAGGGCTTTAGGCACATGCCGGCCAATGAATGGCTGGACCTGGAGCAGTCCCGCGAGGACATGTTTCCGGAGGGCAAGTTCAAGAACGTGAGCGCTCCGGACGGAGGCTTCAACACGCAATCGTCCATCTTCAAGCTGGTGAGCAAGCTCATCGGAGTTCGCAAGGAGAACGCGGCCTTGCGTCGAGGCGAGCAGTTCATCCGATGGTCCGATCCCAACGGGCCCGGAATCTTCGCCTTCAGCCGCATCCATGAAGGCAAAGAGGTCCTCGTAGTCCTCAACAGTTCCGGGGATCCCCGCTCTGCGGAGATGTGGGTGGATGGGGGCCTGACGCCTATCGGGACAAAATTCGTGGATTCCATGGACCCCGGCTATGCCGTCACATCATGGGGCAAGGACGGCGGCTCCAAGGTCTATGTCGAAGTCCCGCCTTACGGAGTCCGCGTCCTGGTGCGGGAGCAAAAGAAATAGACGTGCGGCCTGAGGATTGCATAGAATAGGCGGAGCCTCGCACGATGTCCGTGCCGGGTGAATGCGCGCAGCGCGAGGATCATCGAATATGACCAATGCTTCACCGACTTTGGAGAATCCGGTTTCCGAGCAGGTGCCCCAAGTGCTGAAGGTCGACCCGCCGCACTGGTGGGTCGGACATTCGCTCAATCCCGTGCGCCTGCTCATTCGCGGCCGCAATCTCCAGAATGCCCAGGTCCGATCTAATTCCTCGGACCTGGAATTCGGCCCGGCCAAGGCCAATGCGCGCGGCACCTATCTTTTTGTGGATGTGCGCATCGCGCCCAACGCCCCGGCGGGCCGCCGCGTGCTCGATGTCCGGACCAGCGCGGGCCGCACCGAGGTCCTCTTCGAGCTTTTCGAGCCTTTGAAGGGCCGCATGCGGAGCTTTTCTCCTGACGACGTGATCTATCTCGTCATGCCCGACCGCTTCGGACGAGGAGAGCTGCCCGGCAAGACGCTCTATGAGAACGGCTTCCTGGACCGGAGCAAGGGACGCTCGTATCACGGCGGGAATCTGCGGGGCGTCATCGACCGGCTGCCCTATCTTAAGGACCTTGGCGCCACGGCCTTGTGGCTGACCCCGCTCTATGCCAACACCCGCAAGCTCCACGCTCCGACCCCCTGGTCGCCGGAGCCTTTCACTGATTATCACGGGTATGGGCCGGTGGACTATTATGCGATCGACGCCCGCCTCGGCGATCTGGAGACGCTGCGCGAGCTTGTGGAAAAGGCCCAGGCCATGGGACTCAAGATCATCTTGGACCAGGTCAATAACCATACCGGGCCGCATCATCCCTGGGTGGCGGATCCTCCGACCGATACGTGGTACCACGGGACTCCGGCGAAACATCTCGACAATCCGTTCCGGACCTGGGTGATCGCCGATCCCTATGCCAGCGCGGACACGGCCGCTCCCATGATGGACGGCTGGTTCGGCGGCATCCTGCCGGACCTCAATCAGGATGATCCTGAGATGGCCCGCTACATGATCCAGAACGTGCTCTGGTGGGTCGGCATCAGCGGCGCCGACAGCCTGCGCCACGACGTGGCCGGGCTCATTCCGCGCACGTTCTGGCGGGACTGCCTGATCGCTCTTAAGCGCGAGTACCCGGGCATCCGGGTCGTGGGAGAGGTCAACGGAGATGTCCCGGCCACGGTCTCTTATTATCAGGGCGGTCGGCCGGGTTTCGACGGAGTGGACACGGGGATGGACAGCGTCTTTGATTTCCCGCTCAGGGAAGCCCTGCGTTCAGTCTTCCTGGACGGCAAGCCCATCGAGCGGCTGGCCGCGATCCTGAGCCAGGATCGTCTCTATTCCGACCCCATGATGCTGGTCACCTGTCTGGGCCTGCACGACGACTCCCGCTTCATGGGACATCCCGCTGCCACGGAGGAAGCGCTCAAGCTCGCCTTCACCTTCGTGCTGACGACTCGCGGAATCCCGCTCATCTACTACGGCGATGAGATCGCCCTGCGCGGCGGCGAGGATCCCGACAATCGGCGCGATTTCCCGGGCGGCTGGCCCGAGGATCCGCGCAATGCCTTCACGGAAAAAGGCCGCACTCCGCAAGAGGCGGGCGTCTTCGAGCACGTCCGGCGGCTGGCGGGACTGCGCGCCGTCTGCGAGCCCCTGCGCCGAGGCCGGCTCGTGAACCTGGCCGTGGACGAGAGGACTTACGTCTATGCGCGCCGTACCGATAACGCGTGGGCTCTTGCGGCGTTCAATACCGGAGATAAGCCCGCGAAGGTGGAGTTCTCTGCCGCGGCCCTGCATCCGGAATTGAAGGCGGAGTCCTTCAAGGATCGGCTCGGCGGCGCCGAAGCGAAGCTGCAGGACGGACGCGTGGCGCTCGAATTGCCGGCGCGGTCTGCGGCTTTGTTCGTGTCTTAGAATATTCCGCCGCAAGCGGCGGGATAGGACATCTAAAGGAGACGGTCCATGACTGAGCGAAACCTGTCGGACCAGCTGCGCGGCAAAGAACTTCATTTCCGGCTGCGCTCCAATGATCTCCTGGAAAGCGGAAAGCTTTCCCTGACGGCGGTCGGCGCCGGCATCAACGGGGACCTCTCCCTCGGCGGGTATGTCTTCGAGGAAAAAGAATTCACCGAGTATGCGCCGCCCACGATCCTGGGAAAGATCATCGACAAGCTCACCGGCTCCAATGCCGTGTCCAAGGACGACCCATCGGTCTTCGTCATTGTCGAGGAGAAGAACGGCAGCATTAGCCCCGACGACGTGCGCTATGCCGAATGGCTGGGCCGCAAGAAAGGGGAGAAGCCTCGCATATTGATGGTGCCTGAACTGGAGCGTGAACAGGCCGCGGAGTCGGCTCAGCCGCATCGGCTTTTAGGAGAAGAGGAGGCGAGGCGCCTGCGATCCTTCTGGGAGAGGCAGTGGCGAAGGGTCAAGGCCCTGCCCGCGCCCATCACCCACGATGCGGCCCTTGCCGCTGTGCCCAGGACTCTGATCCCCATGGCGTTCTGCATCGGGCTGGCCTATCTCAAGCGCAATGAAGTGCCTCTGGAGAGGGCCGTGGGCTATATTGGGATGGCCTTCGGGTTCGCCGTGGGCTTCGCGCTCTTCAATCAGACCGTGCTCAACTTCATCACCTTCTGGAGCGAGTTCACCAAGGATGTCTTCGAGCCGTATATTGAGGCGCTGGAGCAGTGGGTCGCTGTGCAGGGAGAAGCCTTGCGTTTGCGTATCCGCGAAGGCAGCCGGGTCCGCAGGCCGCTGCTCAAGCTCTGTGTCTCCTTCGCCAAGAAATGCATCTATGTCCTGAGCTTCATCAGCGCGCGCGGAGACGTGCTCATCGCGGGTCCGCTTCTGGGCATCGGCTGCGTCTATATCGTCCGGCTCATCCTGGGGCCCGTCGGAGAAACAGTCTCGGTCCTGACGCTCAAGGGCTTCCTGCTCGTGCTGGGCAACGTGGTTCTGGGTTCTCTGGCCAGCGGGCCGTATCCGCAGGTCATCGCGCATCTGCGCTCGGTGGGGAAGATCACCAACCGAACCTCCATGTACCTGGGGATATTGGATACGATCCGCATGGAGCTTGGCCGCGTGGCGGATTTCGGGATGCAGACCCTCTACAACGTCATCCAAGGGACGCTGGCCGTGGTCTTCTGGTTCCTGCTCTTCTTCGTGGACCGCTGCTACCGCAAGCCCTGCGTGCGGCGCTTGAAGGACAAGCGGGATGCCGAGCTCCTTCGCGCGGGCTTTAAGCAGTTCCGCGATTCCCGCGCAAAAAACCCCGTCGCGGCGTAATCTCCTCCGTTATCACGGAGGAAGCCTGTTGTCGTTTCGTCATCCCAGCGCAAGCCTGTCAACTCGTCATCCCGGGCGTGACCCGGGATCCAGGAACTGTCGTTAAGTCGTAAGCCTGGGCCCCGGCTTTCGCCGGGGTGACTGCCGGGTTTCGTCATTCCGGCGGAAGCCGGAATCCAGAAGTTGCTGGATCCCGGGTCAAGCCTGGGATGACGGCTTGGTTTCGTCTGCCGTTGTTGCCGTGTTGAAACCCCCTCCGGAAAAATTCAGGCATGGACAGATTTGAGGCCGACTGAATTTTTCCGGCTAGTGTTTGCACAGCTTGCGCAGGAGCCAGACGAGGGGCTTGATGAAGGGGGAGTCCAGCAGATTTTTCCAGGCTTGCTTGAAGGACGAGGGTTCTTTCGCGGGAGCCGGGCTTACGGGGTAGGCTCCCTGGAACTCGGGCGCAGACGCGACCGCCGCATCCGCTATATAAAGGATAGGCCGGCGCTGAAGCAGGAGGCTGGTGCCGTAGACCAGGGCATCCAAGAGCTGCTGAGCGCCGAAGACCAGCCAATAGGCCGCCATGGAGCCTGAACCGAAGAAGCAGCCGGCGATGTTCATCGCGAAATCGCGAAGAAGGAACACTCCGTCTCTCTGCCATTGGGAGAACCGTCCGTTGTCGTAGAGCGAGTTGAGTCCCTGCATCCCCAGCGTGCCCACGAAGGTTCCCACGATCGTCGCGATCCCCAAGTCTTTCCAGTAGAGCCACGACCACGGAGGAATCGTCCCCGCGATGACCGCGAAGGTGATGAGGCGGAAGACCACTCCCCAGAACTGTCCGTAGGCGAGATTGAAGACGGACTGATATTTCAGGCCGCGCTGCTTGCCGAGCTGGTTCTGGAAATTCGCCCAGGTGTTGACGAACACTCCGTGAAAGAGATTCAAGCCGACGGAGACGATCAGGGCCAGCGCCATGGCCGCGGGATGGCCGTTGTAGATGGCCAGCCAGCCGGCCTGCTTGAGCACGGCCATGGGGATGACGACTTTCAAGGCCAGGCCGCTGAGCACGGCGTTCAAGGTCGGAGTGGTGAAGGAGCCGCGGAGGGTCCGTCCGATATAGGCAAACTCGCGAAAGGGAGAGGCTAGGAGATGAAGGATGCGGCTCAGGGGTCCGTGCGCGGCGGAATCATGCGCGGGTCCGCGAATCTCTTCTTGGGCAGAGGGGCCGTTCTGCGTCCGGGTCCAATCCACGGGCAGGAGTTCGACTTCGACCTTGGCCGTGACGCCCTGTTCGCGCAGGGCCTTCTGCACCTGTGCGAGGTCCTTTTTCGTCAGCCCTGCCTGCGCTTGCGGCCGGGCGATCACGATCCGGATGCGGCCGGCCTTATTAAGGTCCGCGAGGGCCGAGGGGTCCTCGGCCAGGAGCTTGCCCAGTTCCACGAGCGTCGACGACCGCGGCGCTTGGCCGGGCCGGGTCAGGAAGAGGCGCGCGGCCGCGGCGTTCGATGTGAGCGCCGCTTTCGCAAAGGGGCGCTTCTCCATGAGGAAGCGTTCCTTGCTCAGGAATCCGGAGAGGCCGTTGATGAGCTTTTGCAGGAGCCCTTCAGCAGGGCTCTGCGTGTCCTGCGCGGGCAGGGTCTCCGCGGCGAGCGGAGTGAAGAGCGACGGGATGGCGATTTCAACGGCATCTTCCAGTTTTGGATCCTCGATCAGGCCGTACTCGTGCATCACGCGCAGGGTCTCGGCCACGCTCCAGGCCTGGCTGCGCGTGCCTCCGCCGGGTCCCTGGTTGATGAAGCTCCGGCAGATCAGCGGGCCCAGGCCGAGCGGGTCGGCCAGGGAGAAGTTCTTCATGAGCTCGTGCTGCCAGCTGCCGTTGAAGACCTCCGGCAGCGAGCCTACGGGTCCTTCGACCAGGAACGACGCCAGGGGTCTTAGGAGTTGGCGGAGTTCGGTTTTGATGCGGTCCTCATCCCAGCCTTGCGAGCGCCGCACTCGGGCCAGGGCATCGGCGTAGGGGCCCATGAGCCAAGGCCAGACCGTTCCTTGGTGGTAGGCCTGGTCCTTTTCCATGGCCGGCCGCCAAGTTTCGTAGAAAGCGCGGTAGTGGCTGTCTCTCGGAGAAAGCGTGCGCAGGCCGTAAGGGGTCAGGAGGTCGCGGGTCGCGGCCAGAACCACGGCGGCCTGACGCTCCACGGTAAGGAGGTCTTCTCCATGACTGACCGCGAAGAGCATATTGGGTCGGATCGCTTCTCCGTGGGAGTCTCCTTCGACCACGTCCCGCAAGGCTCCTCCGGAACCGCCCCAGTCGCGCTTGTTGTCCTCGGTCTCGAACCAGAATTTATCATTGAAGGACTTTTTGACAAGGTCCGCGCGTTCGTCGTAGCGCATGGCCGCGGCGGCGTTGCCTTCGCGTCGTTCCAAGCGCGCTAAAAATCGCAGATTCGCGTACCAGAGCGCGTTGATCTCCACGGTTTTTCCGTTGCGCGGGGTCACGGGATGGTCTTTGCCCTCGGGATCCGCGTCCATCCATGTGGATTGCGCCGGGCTTATAATGAGGCCGTCGGAGTCCATGGTGATGGGATTGAAGCGGTCGTGATAGTTGTAGCCGGTGCCCTTGGCGTAGTTGTCGACGATGCTGCGCAGTATCGGCAGCATCTCCCGGCTGAAGGCCGGGTCGCTGACATAGTCTTCGTATTTTTTGACGGCCTGGATGAACCACATGGAGCCGTCCGCGTTGTTGTAGTCCGCGCCCTCGGGTTTCTGCGGGTTCCAGCGGGAAGCGTCCCAGACCTTGTTCGGAATGATTCCGTTGTTCTCGTATTTGGCGAAGCCGCGGATGTTCTTTTTGGCTTCCTCGTAGCGGCCCGTGGCGAGCAGCAGGCCCGGCAGGGAGATGAAGGTGTCGCGTCCCCATTCCTCCATGAACCAATCCATGGACGCGGCCCAGATCTGCGTCCCCCCGTTGAAATGCTTGACGAACGCGTCCGCCGCGGCCTTGAACGCGGTTCCCACGGCTTCGGGGACCTTCCAGATGTCGCCGTTGATGAGGTTTCTCAGCGCGCCCATGCGGGAGCGGACATCCTGCCTGACGCGGTTGAAATAATCAGGATCGCCGGCCAAGGGGATGCGGTAGCGCCAATGCGTGAAGCCGTTGACCATTTCCTTGACCAGGAAGGGGTCGCTCCACTCGTCGCCCAGGGTATAGCCCACGAACCGGCTGTTCTTTCCGGAGATGCCTACTCGGGACAAGGGCAGCAGCCGCTCGAAGAAGGGGTTCGGACGGGCTTCGTCGTCATGGGAACTGAGCTTTTTCCAGTCGCCGTGCACGGTCACGAAGCCGTAGCGATTGGCGTTTTCGTCCTTGCCTTCGAACGCCTCGGCCACGGGCAGGGCTTTCCGAGCGTGGAATACGGCGCTCAAGGCGCGCAGGTAGTCGTCTCCGGGCTCGTTGCCGCTGGCCAGCTGTCCCTTTCCGAAGTTGTATGCGAAGTGCAGGGCGTCGATCCGAGCGCCGTCGAATCCCTGGTCCAGCCAGTAGGCGAAGGGCTCGGTCATCAGGCGGTAGTCTTCCGCTTTCAGGCGGGACCAGTCCCACAGGGCCAAGTCCTTCCAATCCTCGTGGAGCCAGGGGTGGATGATGATGCCGGGATTCCTCGTGGCGAGATCGAGGAAATACTCGCGGTGCTTCCAGGCGTCCACGGAGTCCTTGGCGCGGAACATGGGGATGTCGAAGAGGATGCGGCCGCCCGCGGCGTGGATCTGGTCCAAGGCCCTGCGCAGTTGAGGCCGCGCGTTCCACTGCGCGTAGAGATGCGCGTGCTTGTTCAGGATGAAAGCGGGGTCTTGGCGCGCGTGCGCTTCATCCTGCGCGCTCCATTGCCAGGAGGGCTTGCCGAGGATCTCGTGGATGGCCATGAAATCCGCGTAATCCTGGACCCAGGAGGCGTTCTCCTTCAGGAAGGTCAGGTAGTCCTGGGCGCGCGAGGTCTTCATGCGCAGCTGTTCATTTTGGAAGCGCAGGTACGCGGCTTGGGAGATCTCGTGTTCCCGGTTCTGCTCCGCGCTCTTGAAATGAGAGTACGCGTCCTTGACTACGAGGCTTTCCCTCTGATGCAGGGCCGCGTAGTCCACGGCCTGCTGTTCCTTGAGGTCCGTGACCGCGAGTTTAGCCAGGAGTGCGGGGTCATTCCGTACTTCCGGGACGTTGTTCCAGTCGATGTAGTCTTCGTTGAGAGCATTGAGGCTTACGGGCGCGTAGACGCTTCCCAATGTCGCGAAGTGCGGGAGCAGATGGACGACGTCCGCCTGTTTGGAGAGCTTGTCTTGGTAGTAATCTCCGAGCGTGCTGAACTTTCCGATGCCCGGGTCATTGTTCTCCCGGCGCAGGGAATAGAGAGGCACGCTCACCGCGAAATGGGTGATGGACGGGTCTTTCCACCAGGAATCGTCGTGCGCGGGGGCGGCCAGGGAGGCTGCGGGCTGGAGGTTTCCGGCTTCCGCTGAGAACGTGTCCGCGGAGTCCGCGGGTACGGCTTCGTCGGCGGAGGCAGTCTCGCCGGAATCGGTTTGCGTGAGCGCATCCAAGATTCGCCGGCCCGTGTCCTGGGTCTGTTCTCCCGAGGAGGCCTTTGCGCGCAGGTTCTGCAGATAAGGGAGCAGTTTGCGCGAGAGGTTCGAGAGCGTGTCTCGAATAACGTTCTTATGTCCCGCGAGCGCGGCAGTTGCGGTGCGGCCGGATGTCGTCTGTACGGTTGTATTTAAGGAAGAGGGATTGGGAAGCGGGGACTGTTGAGGGGTTTGCTGCGTGATGGGCAGGGAGATGTCGGCATGGGTATTTTCAGGGAGGACGAGCTGGATCTGCGACGGCTGTCCGTTGAGCGCGGATCCGGATATGGAGATCTGGATCGTGACGGCGGTCGGGGAAGCATTCGCGGCCGGATTTGCGATGGACTGCGCGAAAGCGCCGGCTGCGCCGTATTCTTGCGCGCAGAGCAATGCCGCGCACAAGAGGCTGGAGAGCATTCTTCGGCAAGCTTCTTGAGGGCGAGGCATATATGAATATTACGCTATGCGCCGGAATTGTACATGAGTCGTTGAGGTGCATCAGGCGTGTGCCGTAAGCCCTATGGAGGGTAGGCCTAAAGAACCAGGATTATCGCGGTTCCTCGTCTGTCGGATCCGTTATTTCACGCGCAGGCCGGTGTCGGTGGATGTGGCGCATTGGGCGGCGTTGATCGTCAGGGTTCCGCTCGGCACTCCGCCGCCGTCGGTGAGGCAGCGATAAACGATATTGCTCCCGCCGCCCGCCGCGAGCGTTTCCGCGAATAAGCCGGAGGCCGTGACCGAGGACGCGCTCACCACGTTGCCGGAGGCGCCCGTGAGCGTCAGAGCGACGTTGGTGAGAGAGGGGCCCGCGGTGAAGGTCTTGACCGCGCTGATGGTCTGTATGCCGTTGAGAAGATCCACGTTGGCGGAGAGTGCGCTGTCCGAGACCTTGCCCGAGGTGGCGATGGTG